>VTLG01005503.1_pt1 | contig 13170 bp, 5 predicted proteins | sample 4694571 | NCBI WGS metagenome assembly VTLG01 (sample SAMN12604809, study PRJNA352737) | marine metagenome | biome: ENVO:00000447; feature: ENVO:00000209|ENVO:00000569|ENVO:01000036; material: ENVO:00002151; isolation source: viral sequences binned using virsorter ... | reverse complement strand
ATACTTGTAGAGTCAGAGACTTGATAGAACTTACCATTATCAACACTGTTAAGTGCAGGTAATGCAGCATAGTTAGCTACAACTTGGAATATTGCTGAGTTAGCAACAGTGTTAGCTGAAGCTGTAGCAGTAGCAGAGGCTGAGTTAGCTACGGATATAGCTGTGTTATAGCCTCCAGATCCATCTGATTCTCTTGAGTTAGTTAATGCAGAATCAGCTGTAGTTTTTGCAGTATTAGCTATAGAGATAGCACTGTTATAACCACCTGAACCATCAGACTCTCTAGAGTTAGTTAGTGCAGCTGTAGCGTTAGTCGAAGCTGTGTTAGCCGTTGTTACCGCATTAGACGCATTAGTGGATGCTGTGTTCGCAGTTGTTACGGCTGACGAGGCATTCGTCGAAGCTGTGTTAGCTGTAGTAACAGCAGCTGAAGCATTAGTACTTGCAGTGTTAGCTGTAGTAGTCGCACTGTTAGCTGTAGTCTTCGCTGTATTAGCTATCGAAATCGCTGAGTTATAACCACCAGATCCGTCTGACTCTCTACTGTTATTTAAAGCAGCAGTAGCATTTGTGTCGGCTGTGTTAGCTGTAGTGGTAGCTGAGTTAGCTGTATTAACAGCAGTTGTAGCATTACTAGAAGCTGTATTAGCAGTCGTCACCGCAGCTGACGCATTGGTAGACGCTGTATTAGCTGTACTTACCGCACTCGTAGACTTAGCTATCGCAGTAGTGTAAGTACCATCTCCATCATGTGATCGAGAGTTGGTTAGGGCTAACGCTGAGTCATCTCTAACTTCCTGTGTTACATATAGGTTTTGGGTGAAGTTATCATTTAGATCTTGTGACTTAATTGCTGACCCTGCATAGAAGGTAGCACTTAAGTTTGTATCTGCTGTCTCACGGTAAATCCGTATCGCAGCTCCATTGGCAGGTGCAGTATTAAATTTGACGGTAGTAGCATTATGGAACTGCCATTGATCAGCACCAGTTCCTTGTGTTTTTGCTACCCCAGCGACAGTTGCTTTAATGTCGCTCTCTTTTAGATATGGAAATGTAAATGAGTAATTGGTTAATGAACCATTACCGTTTGTTGTGTATTCAGTTGACATGCCATTTTAAGGTTGCGTTATCTCTTCGGTGGGTTTGCGTATTGAAGTATCCCTTGTACCTCTTTAAAGTTTCTCTCGTTCTCGTCAGCTATATCTGTTGCCTTAAGGACTTGACCTCTCTTCATTGCACTGTTGATTCTAATTTGATCAGCTATTGACTCTGCCATTGCTGGGTATTCTTTAGCTAATTTAGCTTCAGCATCTTTCTGTGCATTCCTTAATGTCTTATTTAGATATTGGAAGATAGGTAGATCTTCTTCACCAAGTTGCATTCTTGTCCAGCTCTGTTGCTTTAAGCGGCTAGTTCGTAATGCTTCTACTTCTTTTTTAAAGTTTGGATTCTTTAGATACTTGATTACTTTATTCCTGAAATTAGACTTACCTATAAAGGTGTTGATAATTTCTCTTTCCTCTGGTGAGTATTCATAGTTACCAGACGAGTGTTTTTTAAGAACAGTGTTTGGAGTCCAACCTAAATCATAGAGTTGTCTTCTCCACCATTCACCACCATCTCTAACTTGTACAGGACTTATAGCATTAGCTCCTCTTAACCAACCATTCTCAATTCCTTTAATTGGCTCACCAGTAAATATATCTACGTGGTTAGGTAAGGAACCTTTAAGTGGGGTTCTATTTTGTATATAACCTAGTAGATCATTATGTACATCTTTATAAGCACTATCAACCATATTAGCTGAAACGCCTAATGCACCTGATGCTGGGATATAACTCCTAGCTTCATTAGCAGCCCATCTGTTAAACCAACTACCATCACCTGATGTAAGTGCTACCAGTGGTTCTAGACCAGCTAGAGGTGTTTCATTTAAGAAGTTAGCAGAGATACTCCACATAACTTTCTGGAAGGTATCATCTAACATCGTTGATGAAAGATCGTTATAGTGCTGACCAACATCTGCAATTAAGCTGAGTATTGGATCTAAAGCATCTACACCTTTAAAGCTTATCCATTTATTAGTACCTGGAATTTGTACTGATTTCTCCATCACACCGTAAAGATCTCTCTTCTTCTTACGTTCTGAATGACGATGATCACCAGTTCCAACCATACCTATAGGCATTTGTTTATTAACTACATGACCACCAATTGCAAGTCCAAATAGTGAAGTAGTTAACATACCTGAGAAGGCGAGCCTAGCTTCATACTCTTCTTTAAGAACCTTGTACGCTTCCATAGCGTGTGGATAGGTATCATAGGCAATATTATGTTCAGCTAAAGCTTCTTTAATTAGGTCTACATCATCTCCAGCTCTAAGGATCTTAATGTACTTATTCTGGAAACCAGGGATTCTATTAAATGGTGTATATGATGATGCTCTGTTGACACTGTTTATACCAGTTCTAGGGAACATGAATAAACCTTGTGCAATAGGTAAAGCATCAGTAGCTCTTGTGATTGCATCAGAGAATTGATGATTTAAGTTCAGGTTGATTTCACCTGCAAACTGTTTTAAAGCAGCGTCTGTTGGAAGACCTTGCTTATCAAACATAGTTCCATAAATCTTTTTCTCTGCATCTATTAATGCTTGAGATGGTTTACCAAGTTCATCCCATAAACCTAATCCTTTCTTACCAGCTTCTTCATACGCTAAAGCTCTAGACCAGTAGGTAGCGAGCATTGTATTGGTGTAAGAGTCTATTCCAGTCATGGTTGTCATAGCTCCTCTGTACCATCTGTTAGAACCTATCTTGTGTAGGTTTTTAGATGTTTCGTACATAGCTACTCGACCTGTCTGTCCATTCTTTTCCCAGTTCTTAGCAAGGTTATCTATAGCTTCCCAAGTCTTATCATCTTTAACGACATAATCCTTACGGACAGCATCAAGCATAGCTGTAGGGTCGTGATGAACACGTTTAAGCATCTTCCAACCATCACCTATAGCTCTTCTATTTGTCTCTTGGATTGCTCCATACAAATAGGTAGCACGTTTAACAGCTGCTTTATCACCTGTCTTTAATTGATCGAGACCTGCATGTAGGAATGCTCTAAGTGGTTTACCAATGATTGCAGTGGCACTACCTTTAGCAGCATTGATGGTAGCCATACCAGATAAGACATTATTAAATCTAATAGTCTTTAAACCCTTAGCTAAAAGGTTAGGCTTATTACCTGTTCTTGCACTATGGATAACACCTCTTGGGTGTAGGAGGTTAACTCCCCATTCATGCATCTTGGCAATAGTATCTACGTCACCATCAGTTATTGCGAATGCCTCTACGAAAGCTTTAAGAAGGTTAGGATCTTCATCTGCTGCTTCTTGTAGAACTTGTCTGTATTGGATAGCTGCTTTGTGCTTAGCATCTAAAGCTGCTTCCATCTCGTCATTTAGTTTTGTTGCTAACTGACCAAGATCTTCGCCTCTCCTAATTGCATCATTCCAGACACCTTTATTTCTTAACTGCCAACCAGAGATATATTTGTTTATCCCATACTCAGTCATTAAGAACTCAAGTTTATCCAGAATAGTATCCATTGTTTTGTTTGGATCTACTGCCTCTGGACCAATGTGTTTAAAAGATTCAGCTGTAGTTTCAATCTCTCTACCGAGAGTATCCATTGTTCTAGCTGATGCCTCAGTAACACTACGACCAAGAAACTTATCTACTAGATCTCGCATTGCATAGAACTGTCCTCTAGCGTCAATCTCTACCTGTTGTATAGGTGCGATTAATGCTCGTTGACGAGTCATCTCTTCAGTGATCTTTAAGAAGTCCTCATTAGCTAAGAACATCTCTCTAACACCTCTTACATCACCCTTAAGCATGATGTTTTCATAGATGTTCCATGCTGCCTCATCCATATCCTTTCGAGTGAATCTGAAGCCATTCTTGATAGCTTCCCAATCACCCATATCTTCAGTCTGTTTAGCGAATCCTTCTACAGCATTACGTGACTTACCACCTGCTCTGAACCCTTTGTTGTACATAGCATCGGAGACTATTGATGTGTTATCACCCTTAGTTATTCCTTTGTTATTGGATGTTACGTCGATCATATTCTCAGCAACATTCCCTGGGGTCATGGCTGATTGAGTTTTCTGTGCATCGTTAGTAAAACCTGGAGTTATATCAGGATCAAAACCATTAGCACCTGTTGGATCAGCTTCTAACTTATTAAGTGCAACTTCATCAGCTTGTACCTCTCGTGAGGTTGCTCTTCTATCAAGGCTAGATTCAACAGCATTCTCAGTAGCTTTAGAAGTACCAGTGTTTGCATACTCATCGCTTAGACCTGCCTGACCTGCTTTAGCTTGAGCTATAGATTCATCAATCTGTTTGATTTGTGCTTCTAATGCTCTCACCTCTGCCTTACCTGGCTTAGTAGCTATAGCCTGTAGTATCTCTGCCTTTCGTAATTCACCTTGAACAATCTGATCATCTAAACCAGATATAGCTTTAACAGTACCTTTATCTGCATTAGTAAATACCTCAGCTTTCTTATAAACAGCAGCCTTCTCATTTAGTGGTTTAAACCAACTCATGATTGGCTTTCTATATTCAGTTAAGAATCCAAGACCATCAGCTACACCTGTAAATGCTGAGTTCTCCCAAAAGTGGTAGATCCTGAGCTGTTCAGGTGTCATAGAGTTATGAGTTTTCATCCATTCTGGAATAGGTATCCTTCCGTCTGGACCCCACCAACCTGGAAAGTTCTCAGCTAAGAAAGCTGTTGTGTTTTGTTCACCTTCGTTTTGGTCAGAAGTAAATCCTAAGAAACCATCAATTACAGCATTACCTCCGAGCTGTGTCATAAGACGTTGAGCACGAGGTAAGTTCTGTGTAGCCTTACTGATGCCACCATAGGTAGCTAAACTTGGAGTTATAACACTGAGTATTCCTCTAGCTTTCTGTATGTTTGGGTTCTCAAATCGAGTTACATCATCATAAAAATCGTCAGCCTTTTTACCATACTTACCACCAAATTGACCAATGATATCCATTGCTGCATCAGGGTAAGTACCAAGAATCATTCCAAGTTGAACCTCGGCTTGATCCTTCCACGAACCGCCTAAGAAGCCACTTTGAGCTGGTCTGTTCCAGTCTTGTCCAGTGATAGTACCCCAAGGATCTGAGATGCCTCTCATAGCACCACGTAGTACTTTCCTAGTGTTCTCTACAGCCCCGTGCATTGAAGCATCAGACTTTAGTTTGTTCTCTTCCTTTACAGGTTCTTGTTCTGGAAGAGATTCTGTTTTGTTTTCTTCTTCCATTACATGTCTCCTTTAAATAGATAAATATGTCTTGGTTCGTTTGGATTTGAACCTGGTAGTTGGATAACTAAACGTGTGCCATCTTTCACCTTCCTACGACTAACAACTGAAGCACCTCCTCTAATTCCTCCAGTTTGACTGAAGTATTTACTTAGTATCTGTTGACCAGCTGGAAATGTATTGAGTTGTTCTACAGTTTTATATGTACCGATTGGAATACCTGCATTCTTAACAGCTAACTGCCATCTAGAAGTACTTGTCATGGCTGTTGTTAATCTTGGTACTTGCTGTGCTATACGAGCTTTAAGTGCATCATCAAGAGATCTAATATTCTTAGATAGTTTTGTAATCGCAGCATTGTTTTGTTCTATCTGTGCTGCTGACTTCACTACATCTTCTCTGATACTTGGTTCTACGTCACCTTTAAGACCAAGTAATTCTCTCTGTTGGTTAATTACTTCACTTTCAGTTAGACCAGATTTCTCTGCTATTTCTTTTACATCTTGAGATACTTGGAATTTTCTATTCATCTCTAGCTGAGCTTCCTGAGCCATGATGTATGCAGGTGTAAGAACTAAGTCTGTCTTTAAAAGTGTTGATCCATGCTCATCAATTAGATCAAGAGTATGACTTAGAGGATACTTAATTTTGTATTGACTAGTATTAGCACCATCAAAGTAAGGGAAGTGAGAGTCACCTATATTCTTACCTGCAGCACCTTTATACTCATCGTCTACTCTCCACTTACCTTTTCCTGATGTTATTTCCTCAACTAGCTTTGAGTAAGCAGCATCTCGAATTTGTTCATCACTCTTCTTTGCATATTCAGGATCATCCTTAAACGCACTTACATACTTATAGAAATCCTTAGTTGCTTCAGCTTGTGCAAGTTTTACAGTTCTATTATTTGTAGGAGTTACAACAGCAGCATCGTATTGAACTTTAAGTATGTCATTTTGAATGAGATCTCTCATACTGCCTTTAACAGTTTCCTTATCCCAACCTGTTTTTGCTACAAACTCAGAGATTTGTGTATAACCTTTCCTATACTTATCCATCGCTCTCAAGGATGGAGACAACATTAGATAGTCATCTTCAAAGAAGACACCATCTCTAAGCTTTTTATCAGCAGCTTTTCTTTGTTCTCTAAGATCTGTGTTATTACCAATTTGTACAGTAAGAGATTCTAAGTCTTTTTTATCTTTTTCAGAAAGTCCAGGTGCATTAGTAAAGATCTCATCTTTCATCTCAGGAGTACCATCCCAGTCCTCTAGTAGTGCTCTCCTGACTTCCTGTTTAACTTCTTTACTATGTATCTCTGCTTTCAACTCCTCAGTTTCTAATGCCTCTTTTTCAGCCTCTAGTCTCTCTTTCTTAATGTCATATAACTCACTAGCTGAGAAGACTTGTCTGTAAGGTCTAGCTGCTTGAGTTATATTTCCCTGACTATCAAGATTAGGAAGTGTTTTCATATCTAAGATACGCTCAAACTCAGCAGAATCTGCAACAATTTGAGGGTTAACAAGCATACCTCTTATATATTTTTTTACACCTGTATTACCACGTATAACTCCATCTTTATGACTTTTGAATATCTTACTTTGAAGGATATCAAATGAGCCTTGTTCAGTTATTTTACCTTTCTCTGATCTCCAGTATTGATAAGCCTCAGAAATGTTCTGTTCTCCTAGCTTATTAAGCTTATCATTCTTTATTTCTCGTACTAAGGATATCTGTTGCTTTTTGATTCCCTTACGAAAGTCATTAATTAAACTTGTATTGTTGAGAGCTAATCCAGTCTGTTTTAACAACATCTCTGGAAGAACATTCTCTAAAAGATTTATCTTTTCATCATGACTTAGAGCACCTAATGAGTTAAGTTGATTTTCAAAAAACGACCTAATTAACTCTGGGTCATTATTTAGATCAGCTATAACCTTTGCGGTTTGGGCTATCTTTAAAGCAGGTGGTAAGGTATCTAAATAAGTTATTACCTCTGGACTTTCACCTTTTAAATATGCAGCCCAAGATAGTTCATCTTGTGCTAGAAAACCTTTTAGTAGAGCTTGCTTTTGAACATCAGACTCAAGATCAGTATATTCACCAACTCTATCTAAAGTATCTTTTAAGTCAGCTGACTCAATCTTTCTTTCTTGTCTATCAGCTAGGCTGTTGAGAACTTTAGAACCTGTTTTAGTAAACGCAGCTAGGTTGTCAGCTTCCCTTCTTATATTAGCTAGTTCTGTATCAAGGTTACGTCTTTTCTGGTCTTTAATACGTCGGATAGCGTTTTGTTGATCAACCCAGTTTTTATCAATTCTTCTTTTATCAGTATCCTTAGATTCTTTTTCAACAGTATGTTTACCTCTCAGAGCATTAATAAAGTCTGAGTCTCTTTCGTCATAGCCTTTTTGTACTAACTTTAAACCATCAATTTCATCTTTTGCCGCTTGAGCATCACGATTTAATGCAACATTTACTTGTGCATCTATTGGTTTAAAGTTACCTTCTTTTCCGTAGAATTGAATTGACATAGTTTTTAATTATTCGAGCCATTTACTTGGTATTCCAGCAGCAACGCTACTAGCAACTTGTAACCATGATCCTCCAGTAGCCTTAACTCCCATTATTGGATCAGGTAAGTAGTCATGTTCCTCAATTTCTTTTGGTGCTTGTAGTGTAGGAACAGGTGTTTTGAGTGGTGCGATTGGCATTGGTAAGACACCTGGTTTTAACATTCGATTAGCAAATGCTGCCAAGTCTGCACCATACTTATCTCTTGATATCTCTTTTAAAGTCATATGAAAATCTCTATCCGCACTCAAAAGTGATTCAGCTAACTTTGCTTCTGATCGACCTCTTTCAGCATGTAGCATTACTAAAGATCTAGTAGCAGTTGTACCTGATCTACCTAATGCAGCTAATTCACCCTCAGCTTTCACAGCTTTAACTATTGCATCTTCACTATCAAAAGCAGCTTTTTGTTTTATCTCCTCATTTTTAGTTATTGAACGTTGTCTGGCATGTTCAGCAGCTTCTTGATTATAACCAAGTTGACTTTTAAACAGCCTTTCCGATTTAGCATAAGCCGCTTCTTTTGATTTCTGCTGAATATTTCTTATCTGTAAATCGTAGTTGTACTTTCTGAAATTCTTTTTATCAGTCAACTCCGCCAGTATTTTCTGATTACGCTTATTAATTAAATACCCATCATAGGCATAAGCACGATCGGAATCTATTTTCTTATTTTGATTATCAGTCAGTATTGTGTCGTATTCAAACTGACGTTGGTTGAATTCGTTCTGAGCATTGGCTTGCTTATCAGCAGCTCTCTTTTGTCCCCATGCATTTAAAACTCCTAAACCAAAGCTTAAAGCTCCCCATGGCATATCTAAGTCCTCCTATAAAATCGTGGTGAGTATTTGCCTTCCCATATCATCGAGTTCAAAGAGACTGGGAACGGTGAGTCATTAAAGAGTCTCACTTCTATGTTTTCTGTTCGTTGGTGAATAGGTAAAGTAAATATTGAATGTTCTTCTAGTGGTATATCGTTAGCCAGATAGCTATTAGCATTAATAACTGGATCAAGGTTATACCATTCACTTCTACCTTTACTCTTTAACTTGAATCCCATTATTCCTGATAGACCAACAGCAAACTTCATACGAGCAATAGTTAAGGATGCTGCATAATCTGCTGTACCTCCACTTGGTTCTTGTTGGAAATATATTCTTGGTAAAGTTACGTCAAAGTTATACTTATATCCAACAATTACATCACTTGCAACGCTGGTTAAATTCCTTCCAGGGACACTGAAAAAGGCTCCAGTACCATCTGATCCTCTTGCAGGTGATATGGTGAATCCAGAGTCAGCAAACGTCCCTCCAGACGTGTCTCCAGATATGACAATAATAGGTGTTAATGATGAATCATCTGCATAAGGTAGATAACACTTAGACCTATTGTTAGCTGAATCCCAAACTACTGAACTAGCTGCCTTATAAAGATCAACACATGGGTTAACTCTTTGACCCTGATTATTGACAATAATAGCTTGATCAGGACTTTGACTTAGGTTTGCTAATGAAATTGTATAGTTACTGCCTTGTTTAGTAACAGCATACATATCATCATTATCAATGTTGACATGCTGTACAGTTCCTGGTAATTCCCATTTAACCCAAGCATTCATTATGCTCTTCTCTCCATCATTAAATGTACGGAATACATATAAATTCTTTGAAGACTTATTAGCTAAAACTAATAGCTGAGACTGTGTGCTTGATATTAAAGTATCTATGTTTGGTGGTATCCAATCACTTACTATCTGTGATATGTCTAATGACTTAGGACTTTCATTCATACCTCTAGTAAGCATTGAATAAACTCTTGTTTGTCCAGGTGTCTTACTTAGGAAATTAAAGTATGATCCAGAGTCAACTGGATTAACTGATGTATCTAATTCAAAGTTTGATATAGCTTTGGTTGAAGCATTACTTGGAGTCAATATCCCATCCTCTGAGCCATATACCATGAACTGCTGGTTCTTAGCAAAGAGAAGTAAACCCTGTGCTGTAGGTAATATGTTCTTTAAAGATGTAGGTCGTATAGTTTGACAAGATAAATCAATTGGATCAGCATCAGATAGTGTTCTAGCTGTTATGTGGAAGAAGTTAAATGGTTCTCCAGCTTGACTGAAGATTACATTATCTCCAGATAAAAAGCCTAAACGATTACTATGAAAGAAAGACTTTTCTATCTTCTTATCTACAAAGCTAGGAAATGGATTTGTTATATCATCACCTGCTAACCGTTTAGTAAAGCTAATTGGTCTAAAGGTAAATGTATTAGTAGCTGTATTAATTAATTCATGTGGAAGTGTAGTGTTATTAAATCCTTTACTTACATATGGACTAAGAGCTTCTTGCCAATAACCATCACCACTATCTTCATCATCGGCTACATATTTTACCCAGAAGTTATCTTCATCCATATCGGAACTATTAGTAACCTCAACGTATTCATCATGAAAAGAAGATGCTGGTAAGGTAGCTACAGTCGTAGCGTTATTTTGAAACGTAGACCAGAGCTGTGAATCAGCAGCTGCACCAGTTCTTAAAACTTGATAGTTGTTACCTGATTCAGTCCAATGTGGTTGTATATCTTTATTTGAAATTTCTAAACCAAACTGTTTTCTTTTAGTTGTACCACTTACGCTTGCAGTACAGTCAACTTGTACCGTTCCATTGATAACAGTACAATTTATAGTTCCATTATCAGTAGAAGAACCAAAACCACTTTGACCTGCAGATACTTGTAAGTAGAAAGCAAATTTATTTAACAACCAGTCTGTAGAGCCTGGTGTCCAACCACCATTAGTATCAGAATGAGGTACATAAAACTCATCAGTAGTTGTTGTACCATCTTCTTTATACCATTTAGCTATATATCTATCTGCATCAGATCCAGATGTATAGTTACCACCAATTCTACCTAGTTGGTTTGGCATTACAGGAGTAGCATCCAATAATAAAACTAATCTAGTTGTAAGAGGTGGTGCTGTTGGTTTTGCTTCAGATGTAATAGAGACTAAATTATTAGTTATTACAGTCGTATCTTGTACTGTTAAAACATCATAGTTTAATCTTGATGTACCCGTTAGATAAGTAGCTGCAGATTCTGTAGTCGTATAATCCCATCTAGCAGTGTTATCAGTAATATCTGAACCAGTACCAGTTGGACCTCCAGAACCTGCAGATGTACCAGCTGTATCACAGGTGTATATTTTACCGCTATCATTTTTAACTTGATCTCCAACAACATATGCTGTACTAGCAGCCCAGTTTGGAGCATCTAAATGTACAGTACAAGCAGCTCCAGTAATAGCATTCCATATAAGAACACTACCGTTACCACTTGTGGGTTTCTTAGTAATACATCCTATGTAGGTTTCTGTATCTGTATCTCTATTGATATAGAACCATTTAGCATCATCTAATGATGTACCTGTATAAGCTGTACCACTTGAATTCTTCAGTTTCTCAATAAACTTAAACCCAGGTCTTTTTGTTAGTCCAATAGTGACATCAGGATAGCCATTAATACACTCTTTAACTTGACCTAGTAATTTCTTATCATCAGATTGTTTAGATACACCACCTAAAAAATTACTGATTCGTTGTGTAATAGCTGCCATTATCTGCTAAGTGCTTTGTATGGTTGATAACTGATGTATGGGTTGGCTCCATCAGGTTGTCCAAAGAATGAATAATCACCTTGGTTTGTTTCGTACTCAAGAGCCATAGCTCTCATATATCCTTCTTTCTGTTGAAGCATTTCATACTGAGTTTGATCTCCAACTATTCGACTAGAGGTAATGGCGGATGCTCTAGCTGTTATAAAGTCTTGTATTGGACGTGGTAGATCTACCCAATCAAAGAACCAAACGATATCGCATTCAACAGCTCCATCTGTCCATTCATATGTATGGTTCTGTTTGTCATATAATTTGCCACCTCTCCTTACTGCATTCTTATCACCTATTGAGGCGTTATGAGTAAGGTCTATTTGTAGTATGTTGCTTGGTATAACTATTTCATCATTCGTATCTGGTGTCATCTCATAATGCGCTTCCTTGTTAAAGGTCCATCCTTCACTTTGAACTTCTCTACTAACTTCTAAAAGTGTTTGATAAGCAATCGCAACGTCTGGGTTGGTTTCATCCAAAGTGGTGACAGGAGCCTGACCACAAGCCATTAGGATTTGATTTATAGCGGGTAATTCTGTAGCAGCATTAGTGGTAGGGAAAGCCATAGGTATAAATATTTATGAATAAAAAAAAGGGAGCCGTAATGACTCCCTTAAGTAGTTAGAATGCAGCGTTACCTGATGAACCAACTGCAGCACCTGCAATAAGTTCAACACATGCGGCTGGATTCACGTAATCAGCACCACAAGCTAGGCGTCCAAGAATTACGTCACCCTGATAAATCACGGATACGTCACCCTTAGTTACTTGTACTTGAGGACCGATTGCTTCAACAACACCAGCGGATTCACGTTGACCGATGATTCCACATGAGTTAGCGAATTCTGTTTCTTCACCGTACTCGTTGTTGATTCCAGTTACGTCGTTAGCAGCATCTTCTACTGCCTCACTAACGAATGTACCGACGTTACCTGGTGAGGTAACACCTGGGTTTGTCGCAGAAGCTGAACCATACTTAGTTCCGTAAGAACCGAAGAATGGAATGTTCATTGACTTGTAGATCTTGATACCAGCGATCTCTACAATTCCATTACCAGACTGTCTGGATGTACCTTGTGAGTCTCTGTTAACTAGACCATTATCACCAACCTGTTGGATTAGTTCGTAGTACTGACGTGGGTTAAGAATACCGAAACGTCCATCAGTAGATACACCCTTCTCATCCATAGCAGCAGCGGCATCATAGAAGGCTGATACTAAAGATGCAGGTACATAAGCATCAGATGCTTGGTTGTTTGTACCAACACGGATTTGTGTTCCACCTGGTTCTACGAATCCAGATTTAGTGATAGGTGATGCAGCTCTAGCTCCACGAATGATTGAACGGAACACTAGGCGGTCATACTTTTGAGCAAGAGCGTATCCAATCTTTCTGGATATCTCAGATCTCAAATCATAATGAGCCAATGTCTCATCCAATTCGTAAAGGAAAGCTGAACTGATAAGTAGATCGTCTACAGTAATAGTCTTCTCAGCTACTGGTGGTGCGCCGTCTGAGTTTCCTAGTATACTGTTCCCCGGCGTATGAAATTCCGCCTTGGTGCGACCTGTATATATGAACTGT
>VTLG01003060.1_pt1 | contig 13173 bp, 23 predicted proteins | sample 4694571 | NCBI WGS metagenome assembly VTLG01 (sample SAMN12604809, study PRJNA352737) | marine metagenome | biome: ENVO:00000447; feature: ENVO:00000209|ENVO:00000569|ENVO:01000036; material: ENVO:00002151; isolation source: viral sequences binned using virsorter ... | reverse complement strand
GTTCCTTGATTTCTTAAAAAACCAGTAAATGTACAAGTACTAGAGTTAAGTGTAAGTGTACCTCCTGACGATATTGCAGTGTGTCCTGTTACTGTAAGTGCAAAATTACTAGAATCTGTATCTAACTCTCCTGACGTTATTGTCAAGTTTCCTGCACAAGTTAAAATGCCTTTTAAAGTAACATTAGCACTTGCGTGATTTATTGTTAAATTATTTAATGCAAGTGTCGTTCCGTCTGCTTTTATATCTGTATTACCGGCGAAAGTGATTATTACAGTTCCATTACCGTGTGAAAAATTAGTTGCTCCATTAGAACCTTCAATATTAATTGCTTTACTAGTGCTTCCATCTTCACCATCTATTGTAGTATTTGCAGTTGTTAATGTACATTTACAGTTAGTATTATTTTTAATATTAAGACTTCCTATAGTATGATTTCCACTACCACCAGTAAAAGTGCCACCTTGATTTATAATTAAAGCGTGAGAGGTTGTTCTTCCAGAACCTAAAAACATTGCACTTGTACCACAATCTAAAATTGCTTGGTCTGCTACACCGCTAGCTGGACCTATGTCTGTTCTTCCTGTAATTTCTACAGTGTTACCACCGCATACTATCTTTCCAAGTGTTATGGTAAGATTACCAGTAAACTGTGTAGTAGATTCTAAATTTACTATACAACTTGCGTGATTAATAGTTACATCGTGAAACTTACCAGTTGAACCTGCAAAGTCACAACTTGTAGTTGCTGGTGTCGTTATTTCTAAACTTAAAGTTGAAGCTGCTGAAATTATACCATCATTATTTACAGCAAAATGTTCTGTGCCACCTGAAGCATCTCCTTCGCTTTGTACTATTAGTTTAAATCCACCACCAATTATTGTTCCGTTTGATTGTATAGTAAGTGAACCTATGGTTCTATTCTGGTCTAATGTACAGTCATTAATACTTGATGTATCTGGTATTACAATATGTGCAGAAGTGCCCGGTACTCCAGATGGAGTCCAATTAGCACCATTAGCCCAATCAGTTGAAGCTGAACCATTCCAAGTAGTACTTGCCATTATGCACCACCCACAGAGTTTAATATTATTTCAATTGCTGCGACTATTATTGCCGCAGTTCCGCCAGTATATGCTATAAGTTGTTGTTTGGATAAAGCTGGTATAGTCTCTTCGAACATCTGATGATGAGCCAAGTGATTGGTCATCTCTGTGCGTAAGACTGTAGTGTCTTTTTTAACGTCTACGAAATCGCCTCTCAACTCGTGAAAGTCTTCGCTAATTATCTTTAGACGTTCGTCCATTCGTATGACGCATTCGGCCAGCTCTGAGGAATCCAATTAAATACCTCAGGCGTATTCGCCAACTACGTATACTTTTACAACATCATCTGAATCTAATTCGCCAGCTGACTTAACTGCTACTGCCATCATTCCACCGGTTGCAGTCAATTTAGATATATCGTTAGCGCCTGCGGCGATTGTTATATCCGAACCTTCTTGTGTCCAACCGTATGGTAATGCTGCTGCCGTATCCAACTGTTTGTGTGTAGAAGATGTGATTGCAGCGGCTGCTGCATCTCTGTCTGCTATAGTTGGTTGTGGCGGACACGACCATATTTGTGCTGTCAGTGTATGTGTATCACCTTGGTGAACGATATAAACTGAAACATTCTTATACTTATCCATTGTAAGAATGTTAGTAGATGTATCTGCTTCAGCTGTCTGTGTCTGAACGCTGCCGTAAGGGTCTATCAGGACTGAATAGGTTGAAGTGCTTGTTGCTCCTATCAATTCTGTTCCTAACGCCACTCCATCAGTTGTAGCGAAATATGCTGCTAATTCTTTAGTTCCAGACCATCTTGGTCCAAAATTTTTACTTTTATATACTGTACAAGTTCCTGCCATAATTATCCTCCCTAAATTATGTTATCTAACTATTATCTACGTTATCGACTAACTTGAAAACTAGTGTTACAATAGCTGCAACTCCACCGTCAATGCTTGCTGTAACGATATTTAATTTTTCGCCAGCGGTCATTTTTTCGGTTCCGTCACTGTTTGGTGTTAGTGTTACAATAGCTGCTGCGCCTGCGCTAACTGTAGCTGCTGCGGTCATTGCTGCTTGTGTAGAACCACCAACATCATCCCACTTTTCTAGTGCAACTGTACCGTTGGTACCTTCGTCTCCACGGAATTCTACGTAAGCTTTTATAAGCTCCATATCAAATGCAGCAACACCCATTGAGTGGTCTCCTGCGTTTGAGTTTGCGATTTCACGTGTGTAAACGATTGTAGATGCTCTTTCTATTGTGTTTGCTAATGTTCTTCGTGTGTTGATTTTATTTAATCTAACGTCACTAATCTTTTTGTAGTCATCGTAATCTGTGTCTAATGCCATTTTTGAGTTTCCTCCTTATTTATTTGTAAGGGCGTGCACTATCCATTCTCGCAATGCAAGCAAAGCAAGACGGATAGTACTTCCCAAATTATTGTCTTCCTTAGTCTCTGACTTTCAAGACGGCCATAGCTTTTGGCTCAACAACCACAGTTCCACGTGTGTAGAACATTTGATAGTGGAAGTCGTGCGTAGCGTCGTCCATATAAGAGTGGAAAGACATATTGTTGACTTGTGGGAATTCCTTGGAGAAACTTTGATAAGTTTGTCCTACAGGGTTGTTCCTGTCAAGTCCCATAATATATCCGTCACCTACTGTGGTTGGGAATCCAGCAACGTTCTTTAAACCGTGGAATGTAATTCCAGCGATGTTAGATGCTGTGAATCCGCCAAGTGGGTCCATTGCCCAATCTGCACCTACTTCAGTAATAAATGTACTTAGTAAGTGTAAATCGCGGTATCTCATATAAACGTCGGTTAAACTATAGTTGTAACCATCTTGGTCTTCAAAGACAGTCTGAAGGTCTAGAATTGTCCTGACTGGGTTTGCATCTGCCTCATCCCAATAATAGGTTGAGTCTAATGTACCAGCTAAGTGTCCAACGGTGTTTTCGGTACCGAAGTCTGACGATTGAGACATAATGTCTTCCATTCCAGTGTCATCTGTGTTAGTGACGCTGAAATCATTTGTCAAAGTTGTTACCATTTCTGCGTTGATTTGCTCAGCTAGCCAGTAAGCAACGCGCTTGCGAGTCCTTGCGAGAGGGTCTATCATTAGTCTCTCGTGGTCTTGCCTTGCTGCTTCTGTCAATTTGAATGCAACACCTCTTGCTTGAAGAACGCCTACAGCCATCTCTAGTGGAGATACACTTACGTAGGAGAACTCTGAGCCGTCAGCCCTAAGTGGGGCGTATTCTTTCTTTACATCAGAACTAGCGCTGCCACGGGTTCCCGTGCCTGCACCATCTGTTTCAATCTGGTACGAGAAAGTTGTTGCATCGACTGTTTGCTTTGGCAAAATGTCATCGAAAATCAACAAGCTGTCTAGTAATTCGTCTAAGTCGCGGGCCTGAAACTCTGGTCTAAGGAAAGATTCCTTAGGCAAAGTTGCAGCAAGCGTATTGTATGGGTCGTATCTTTCTGCCATATTATACTCCTTATGCCACTACTCCGTGTGAGCAAATGTCTCCTTCAGAGCCACCAGCAGCTTGTCCGACTGCACCAACACCAATTAAGACATTTTGTGCATCGACACCGCCATCGTGGAAAGAGAATACACCGGTCATAGTTGTACCGGCATCTTTCCAACCGTCTGCTGAGACATCCCAAGCTAGCGGAGAACCAGATGTTATATCTGTTCCTTCGCAAACTCCTCTTAGAGCCATTTGTACACCAGGCATTACCACTGTTGCGACTCTGTAATGTCCGTTGGACAAGTTGGTTGCGTGTGTACCATATGAACCAGCACTTGATGGCAATTTGTGCCATACTGGTTGTGATTTGATAATACCAATCCATCCGTTGGTAGCTGCTGCTGCAGCCATTACAGGTAGTCCTTCACAGGCATCGTAATCATTGTCAGTAGAGTCGTGAATTCCCACGAGGTCTCCTTCTTTCAATTCTGATGCTAGGGTGAATGATAATTTTCCTAGTGCGCCGTTCTCGACGAATACTGAGGTACCAGCAGTTGCAGTAATAGTTCCTTCATAAAGAATACAGGTGATTTCTAAACCACCGCCGTATTGTCCTGCTTTGTCTACCATATTTTATTTACCTCTTTTTCTAACTAATATATTGCTTCCACTCGTCGGGGTATTTCATTCCATTCGCTTCTGCGTGTTTAATCTTCAGACTATAATAGAGCTTATCTTCCATTCTTCCGTTGGAATCAATCCCTGCGTCTAAGCCGACCGAATCGGTCTCATTAATTACTGGAGCTTCCTCTAATCGAGTAGAGCTGTCCTCAATCTGAGAGTTGAAGTGGTCAGATAATTTAGCAAATGCTTTGAGCGTTGGTAAATCCAAAGAGTTAACATCCGAATGAATGCTCTCTGGTATTTTGCTCATATATATCTTTTTCAATTCGTCCTCAGCTGAGGCTTTGCTATCAACCTGATTTAGAACTTCTTCGAGACGTTTCTCGAGTTCAGCAACTTTGTTAGTTGCCATTGTAAGTTCATCAACCGACTCCTCTTTAGGTTCTTCCTCGGTTTCAGATTTAGCTGGAGTTTCCACAGCAGGCTCGGCCTGTGTTTCAACCTCTTCTTCTTCTTCTTGTGTTTCTTCTTTGACTTCTTCCTTTTCCTTTGTCATATCTATTTCTCCTGCAAATATTGGTACAGAAAATCTGTCTGATGGTTTTTCGGGTCCAACAGAATTGCCCATCGGTTCATTATCTTTCATAAGTCCTAAACCAGTAGGTACATAATAATCGATAATGTTCTTATCTAGTACGTCTTCAGATTCAACATCTACTTCTATAGAAGGTAGTATATCTCCTCTCTTAAGTTCTTTATTAACTTCGTTATCATTAGTACGTACTTTAAGGTATAAACCTTTATCTATATCGTATCTAGCCTCTCCAACTTCAATATCAACACGGTTTTCACGGTTGTGGTCAACGTGTCCTTTATTTATCTTAGTCCAAGTTGGCAAAGCTGCCATATGTGCTGTAGGGTCAATGAGATATCTATCGCCTGATAGACCACGTAATCGTGTGTCATTTTCAGTAGCGAGTATCCAAGTCCAATCGTCTCCTCCATATAATGAAAGGACACTAGTTTTCTTTTCCCCAGCCTCTACTCTTTTTGCTCTCTTTCGTTTATTAACTACGAGGTCAGTAACAGCAGTAGCTAGTTCTTCACAAGAATAGCCATTTGACTTTTTCATTTTGCGCATCCAAGCTGGCATTTTGCCAGTTGCACAACGCTTTTGGACTGGTTTTGTTACGATATCACTCATTTAAAAATATCCATCTAGTATATGTGGAACTAAACTTGCACATCCTTTACTCTAAACGCTAGGACTCCACTGGACTTAACCAATGGCTTAGCATTTCTAGGGTTTTTAATAGGAGCACGAATAGGCTCCATTTCATCACCGCTGTCACTAACGATGACCGTATCTTCATTGCTTTTTACTTGCTTTCTTTCCTTTTTTAGGTTTTTTAACTTTGAGTTTTTTGACATCTTTTTCCTCTTCCTTTATTGTTATATCCTCGCGTTCATCGTCGAATTGTATTTTCATCGCCCTCTCCTTCTTCTAGCTGCCTTAGCTGCGTGAATAGCTCGTTCCTGTTTCATAGCGCTAGCTTTAGTTTTGTGTTTTCCTAGTAAACGTTTGCCATTTTTAGTTCTAAGTTGATAACCCTTTCCTTTCTTTTTGACAACCATTACTTACCTACTTTTTTCATTGCTTCTGTGTGAGATTTCAAAAATGTAGTTCCATTTTTCATTGCATTGACCATATACTTCATATGTTCTTTGGAATGATGTTCTGAATGTTTTGCAAGTGATGTTTGCTGTCTAGTTGTTAACTTAGACACATCAACTCCTTTTATTTTTTTAACTACCATTTTGTTCTATTTGCCCAGTAAGCTGCGGACATCTTCCCCTTTTTTATGTTTTTAGCGTGTCTAGCTTTAAATGATTTTCTCCTAGCTTTAGACTTAGCATCTGTTCGTTTACCTGCTCCAGATACACCCTGTTGTCCAAATCTAATGAGCCTCACCTTACCGCCTTCCTTTGCTAAAACTGCGTGAGATTTCTTTGCGTTAGGCGTTTTCTTTGGTTTATTATAACCTGAAAATTTTTCTCCTCTGTATGTGACCATTATTTTGCTCTCCTTACTGCTTTTCTTACCTTTTTAGAGTATTTAGCACGACTACCAACTCCGCCAGCTTTACGTTTTTTTCGATTTGATGCTGCTTTTTCTGCTGCTGTCATACCCTTTCTAACACTCTCAGGAAGGTAACGCCCTCTTTTTGATTTAGGCTTTTTTTCGTCAGCCTTTGTGACGTAACCCCATTTTTGTACTCCCCATCGTTGAAGAGACTTTTGAGATTTTTTAAGAGCCATTAACGGTAACCTCCACCGCGTTTCTTGTATTCTCGAGCTAACATCTGTGCTTTTCTTGCAGACCACTGTCCTGGAGAACCTCCCTTTCCACCTGCTTTGATTTTGTTGAATAACATCTTTCTCATAGTAGGTCTAGTATAGTTTCCAGCTTCGTTAACTCTAGACTTAGTCTTCTTAGCCATTTCTAAGTATTTAAGCTTTTGCTTTTTTTGCTTTAGGCTTTGCCTTTGGTTTTGCTTTTGGCTTTGCTTTTGGCTTTGCTTTTGCTTTAGGTTTCGTTAATTCTTCTATTTCTGCTTCTTCCTCTTTGGTAGGTACTCCAGCTTTCATAGCTTCTTCTACTAATTCAGCTAATTCCCATCCTACTAGTTGATTCATTCCTCTTTCGAATAATCCTCTAGCTTTGAGAAAATCTAACATTTCTTGCTTTTCCATAATTTATTCTCCGTTTATTTTTTCTTATTTTGTTGTCCGTGTATGTGTTCTTGCTCTTTAGCCTCAATCATCTGTGCTTGCTTCTGAGATTGATTGTTATAATCAATAACTGATTGTGCTTTAACCTTATAGAACGCTGTCTTTTCTGCTTGTTCTTGTTTCCAAACATCTAATGCGTCTTTCAATATAAGTAAGGCTGGCCCACCTAATATTGCTATTAATGTCGTATATGCTTCAATCTGTTGTAATACCGCACTGTCTTGTAGACCGTGCCATATAACATAACCTGCAAAAGTAACCCACAGTAGAACTAAAGGCACAGCTAACATAAACATAAATATGTCGTTGAACGTTACTCCTTCTCTTGCTACGTCTTTGCTCAATTCTGTTTTCCTCCTCGGTAATTTATTCTTTACTTGTTTCACAACAGCAACTATCATCGCTAGGATTATCACTAGGCCTAGAACAGCAGCAGCAATTGCAACAATTTCCAACAACATTGTCAACCATTTCACTCATACCCACTCAATAACTTCTCTTACCTGCCATTGTGCCAGGATAAGATTTCTTTTTCTTTTTCTTTTTCATTTCTTCGCTTTTGTTTACTAACATTTATTTATCCTCTCTTCTTCGCATATCAGAAGAATCATCATTGCTTGTGTCGGCTTTGGAATTAGCACTTCTACCTATTCCCCCTTCACCCCCAACGTTCACCATAGAAACATCTTTGAAGTATGTTTGACCATCATCAATAATAGACATTTGTTCTAATAGTTTTTCTCTTGATATAACGTTCGTTTGAAATAATTGTAACCATATTTCAGGTTCGTAATATTTTCTAAATACTAAACGACAAGGTTGTTCAGTGATGTCAGGGAATATCTGTGTTTCGAAAAACCTGGCAACTGCCCTCCTATATCGTTCTATTTGTCTCTCTGCTCTTATTTCTTGACGAGATATAATAGATTTATTAGCACCCGTCTGTTCTATCAACCCTATAGAAAATAAGTAATTCATTAGGAGAGCAGATATAACAGGCTCTAGATGTCCCATAACTTCTAATACTCGACTGTCCCTAGAACCAGCGCCGGTTGTTCCCATATAACCGACCTCGTGATGATTATCAATCGCCACGACTCCTTGAGTAGCCGAAGATATTTTATCGTAGGCTCTAGCAAGATTTTCTAACGCAGTCTTCTTGTCGTTCTCTGAATCGAGACCACTTAAGTCAGCGCTTATAACTTTTAGATTATTAGCATTCTGTTTTATAGATGCGAGAATATCTCGGTTGACACCCTTTAATGATTTGATAACGTGAAAACTAGACCGACCAAATGGTATGCCGTAAGGCGACCTTGCATCACGTTTGATACGGCACAAGGCTATTTGTTCGTTCCTATAATCACCGAAGTCGTTTATTCTCCAGGTTCTCATATTAACTAAAAATCTAGAGTCTGATGCGACAGAAACTTGTAAAAATTGAGTATCTTCGACCTCATTAACTTTAGCTCCTAAACTTCTTGAATAAGTTTGCTTAACACCCTCTACAGTAGAAGGTAGCTTTGCTTCAGAACCTAAGCGATTTACAGGTTTATTAGAAGCAACCTTTCTTTCATTTGCCATCGTATCGAGACGTAAAAGACGACCATTCATAGCCTTAAGTTGCGTCAATTGTCCATCAGACCAATACTTCTTCAACGCACCTGTACCCTCCCGTACGACATTGAGACCCATCATCTCAATTTCGTCGTATGCTAGTGGGTCAACATTTTCAAAGAATTTACGAACCTCATCGGCTCCTTCACCTACAAATTGATAATCGGTGAATAACTCTCCAACCACGTAATCTACTAAAAAGGAGAACCACTCGTTTTCTTGATATTCTAATAGATAATGGTCGTAAAACTTTGTAACTTCTTTGTCCCTGTAGTCCCCTATGTTCGTATCGTATACGTCAAAGGTTTCTGAAGAATCAGTCAGTGGACTGTCTGCGGATGAAAACCATCCGCCAAAAAATGGTGATTTATTGTTATCTTCTGTCATAGCGACTCTCCATTATTTAGATTTGGAACAAATCTCCATTGTCTTCATATAGTGCGGGATTTTCTAAATATGGTCTGCGTTTATCTACCCAGATAATGCAACCACGTTTTCCTACGTACGTAATATCATATCCGTATTTCTTTGCGTACGTTGCTAGAGCCCAGTGGCTTTCGCCAAAGTACTTGAATCCTGTTATAATACGATGTAACGTACCTAAAGGTATTCCAAGTTCATCTGCGAACACTCTATAGCTCTGTTTCTTACTTTGATTTCTATAACACCAATTTAAGATGGCTATACAATCATTTTCTAAATTACCGCCGTAAAAGCTCATATTTTTAATTTCGATACTCCAAAACCTAAAAAGGGTGGACTTACATCTTTCGATAGATGTAGAAGGGCTAATCCCATACTATCGAGTAAATCGATAGTCCCACCTACAGGTTCTTTAAATTTTAAATAGTTAGAAGTACCCTGTACTTTCTGAACTACAACTCCGTCGTGCTCTAGTAAAAATTTAGTGTAAAACGGCTCACTCTTAGGAACTTTCAACCGTCCGTCCATAATAATCTTACGATAGTTCTGTAACATATCGTGTTTGAAAGGACCAGTCATCCATACTCCAAGAACTTCCTTCTTTGCTGCTGTTTCGTTAGAATATATCTTCACCGAAGGTATTCTCCTAGGTTCTTTAGTAAGGTCAGCTGTTATTTGTATACCTACTGCAGTAGCATCTGGATATATTCTTACTATTTTATCTTTATACGCGTGATATATAGTCTTTATACGTTCTATAATAGGGTCATAGTCTCTTGTGCCTGATTCTGGGGGCGTGGGGGCTATTTCTTCCCAAAATACTAGACGTGCGCGGTCCCCGGTTACCTCGAACACCGTTATTTGCGTAGGGTTTAGCAACAAACCGTAGTCAATCCCCATAATATACTCTCTCCCTGCCTCTGGATTGATTTTTAAGTCCCAAGATTCGCTGGCACACTCCTGTAAAAACAGTTTTGGAAAGAATTTACCTGCAGATTTAGGGAATTCTCCCATATTTTCCGCAACAAAGTCTTCATTTAGCATACAACACTTGTTACACTTCCACCCATCTATCTCCGCTTCCTCTGTTAGGTCGCGCGGGGCACATAATCCCTTCTTCAGAACCCACTGACAGGGTATGTTTAGACGTTTAAAACGGTTTTTTATATAGCTACGGGTGATTGCACCCTGTTTTATGGCGTCCCAGACGTCAATATGGTGTGTTCCGTACTCTTCGGGCTCCTCTAAGTAGGCTTCCCACTCTATTTCTAGCTCTGGATTGGCCACTGTCTTAGGTGTTCCTACCATTATCATCTTCTTTTCGGTGTAAGTATCGGCCATCATATCGTCAATAACCGTAGTTCTTACTTCTTTTGTAACTAACTCTATCTCATCCACGACGAAAAGAGACCCCTTGTTACCTCTTTTACTGTCTGCTTTCTGTGATTGCGCTAAATTACTAGCTACAACTTCGGATTCGTTAGAACCGAACCGAATATATTCCTTACCATAGGTACCTCTATCACCCATCTTAGCCTGTGGTTGCACATAAGTCTGCATTAGATAATCACATCGCTTTAATGCCTTCCATATATCTTCCATAATGAAAAGCTGGTCCTGGGTCGGAGCAAATATAACTGCTCTAGTCGTGGCCTCCTTACACATCTTCCAAAGAATATATGCGCTCAAGACCGCGCTCTTACCTATCTTACGAGGTTCAATGAATAAATTAACCTCTCTACTCTCAAAAATAGCCACAGCCTCAGTCTGCCAAGGGGCAGGAAACATAGGCTTGCGGTTGTCTAGTCTCACATACGCCAAACAAAACAAATCAAAATCAGTCAATATGCGTCTATGAAACTCTTCGTCTGTTGAAGACGACTCCGCAACGTGTACGAACCTCTTAAATATCTCGTAATTGTGAGTAAATCGTACGTCCGTAGCGGAATCCTCCTCTAAAGTCTTCTTGGCTTCTACGAGAACGGTAGCCAAATCGAACATTATGCTTCTTTAGCTAAATCTCGTATAAGTTTTTTGACAGTACCTTGAGCTTTCTTTTCCGTGTGGTCAAAGTTGCTTAAGATAACCTGTACAAGAATCTCGTTCTTTAGATGCTTTTCAGCTTCTACAGAGAGCTTCTCTCTCATTTTGGGCGTTAGATTCTTTTCAATAAGTTCTAATATCTCTGCTTCGTGCTTGCTTAAAAGCTTAGACGCATAAACATCTACGAACATCTTGAAAGCAGGAACTTTGTAGTAAGCTACAGCCCCTGCACCAACGACTACCAAAAGAAGACCTATTAGTACTGGCGAACCTATGAGAACGTCAATAAGGCCACCCAACATTGTGTCGGAGTCATCTCCTGTGGTCATATTACCTGTCTCATTTGTTGCAGTCAAATTCTTATCTGCTGTTGTATTATTTGTCATTTTCTTCTACCTCTATGTCTATTATTTCTGGTTGTTTCTTCCACGTTACGTCTAAGTCACCATCTTCGCCTTTAAGCTCCTTTAGAAGGTCTCTAGCAGCTCCAATACTGTCTTGTACTATAGTGGTATTACGTGCACGTTGTAAGTAATTGAGTACGTACTCATTCATTTTTCGCATACGTTCGTTAGTCGTTTCAAAATTAAGAAGTTCGTCTATGCTCTTATCATACGACCAAGAATCATAACGTTCTAATTGCATTAACATTGCAGCAACGCGGCTGGTCTCGATAATGTTCAAAGATAATCCAGGGTCCTGGTCAAGTTCGCATAAGTAGAACTTATAGCGCTCATAGTCTTCAGGAACTTGTTTAATTTTTTCTACTAACGACAATGGGTTATCCATTGTAAGTGCGTTAACTATCTTGTACTTTTTCAAACCGTGCTCTTTGTTAGGCATAGTTACCCTATATACATATTTGGAACTATATAAGTCTATTGGTAAATACCCTCAAATATCGCTCTGCCAAATGCTTAGCTATTAAAAATAGGTTTCAAAATTTTTGGTCGGCTCCGAACTCACCTATGCACGTCCCACGCACAGTCACGACGACCGATGGGGCAGTATCAAGACTAATTTTAAAGATGTCAATCGGAATTTTTTAGTTTATATACCCTGTTCTATCTAATGAATGGTGTTATCGTCGATGTTGAACTTAAGAGTAAAGTATATAAGAAGTGTCGTTGATGTAGTTTTGCAAAAGCCGAGTTGAAGCAGTGAAGCTGGAGCTGAGAAAGTGGTATGGAAAAGCCTACCCAACGTAGACGTATCAAAGTTACGTCACCATCACCAACGAAAGGAGGTAAAACCAATGGCAACAAAAGTCGAAACTAGACTCAACAAAATTGAGCGTCAGCTCAAAACAGTTGTGGCCCATCTGGATGCTCTGTTAGAGCGTTCAGAGGGTAATCTTTCAAGAGCTTTAAGCAATGACAGAAAGAAAGGTAGTAAGACTAGAAAGACCAAGAGCAACCAAGAACTTTACTCTTGTTCCTGTCCAGCACCTAAGTGTAAAGCAGGCAAGAAGTGGAGGAAAGGTGGCATCAAGAAGGACGGCACTAAGTGGGGCCTTACAGCCCACAAGGATAATGTCCTTGCTCAGTTTAATGCTGGGCGTCTGGAAGTCAAGCCGGTCTTCAAGAAATTGAAGGCATAGGCAGTGTGTCAATCGTCCTGAGCAAGACATAAAACTGCTCCTCCCTATGAGACTGATGCTGGTCAAGGCCGGTCAGTGGAGGGAGCATCCGACTTTCGTCTTCCTATAGAGTTATGCTCCGGCATACTCGGGATAGAAAATGGCTAAAAAACTGTGGGAAATAACAGATAAAGGCTTGGATTTAGCTCGTGAATATAACGAGCGGAAGAATGTAGGTGGAGAATACCGAGAGTTTATGAAAACTTATTCACCTAAATTAGAATCGGGAAAAACCATAGAGGAGGAAGAACTATGAGAAGAAGGCATATGATTGACATAGTCAATGATGAGATGAAGTCTTTCTGTGGACACGAAATGACTCAACAGGAATATCGTTTCGCAGTAAAGAGAATGCCAGAACACATAAACTGCAAGAGATGTTTGGAGAAATACGAAAAATATCTAAAAGTCTGGGATGAAACCTTAGACCAGCTACTGTCTTAGACAGAATGTGTGGGAGTCGGGGGCTTCGGCCCCCACAGGCTCTACTTACTTTATTTTA
>VTLG01017030.1_pt1 | contig 13174 bp, 20 predicted proteins | sample 4694571 | NCBI WGS metagenome assembly VTLG01 (sample SAMN12604809, study PRJNA352737) | marine metagenome | biome: ENVO:00000447; feature: ENVO:00000209|ENVO:00000569|ENVO:01000036; material: ENVO:00002151; isolation source: viral sequences binned using virsorter ... | reverse complement strand
CTTTGTTGGTGAACAACTCCGGCCGGGCACCGCGTGCCATTTCCAGCACTTGCCACGCCTTCAAATTGGTTATGTCGATCCCGACGACGCCGCCAAGCCTGTAGAGACAACGCCAAGCAGATTCTCCACCGTTTTGGCTTCGATTTCTTTCAAGTTCTTCAGGTTGTCCCACATCCCCCGAACTGCTTGCGCCTTCGCTTTGTCCACCGGCAAAAAAAAATTTGCCAGTTCCTCAATAAAACAATCGGTTGCCGTGTTTACTGTTTCACCGTCCAAACATTTCGCAAACCCGATTTCGTCCAAATTTTGATTTTCGATTTGCTCCCGCAAGGCGACCCAAAGCACGTTAACAAAATCGCTAACGTTCGCCGGGAAGTCTCCAGGGTTGTCCAGAATATCGAACCCCAATTCCTGTTTAATTGAAAGCAGGGTTCCCACGTCCAGATTGATCGACCAAGCGCTGCCGTTTTTGTCGGTGAAACTTTTCAAATTTTGCCTTTAACTGACGGTGTACCATGAGGGGTTCGCGTCGTCATTTTGAACGGGTTTAAGGCTGATATCAACCATGAGGGCTTCGCCGAGCGTTTCGTTTCGGGTGAAGCTGCCGACCATCATAATCGCCCGCAATCCCTCGCTGCCGGTCGTTGAGACGTCGCCGTCCATTATTGCCATATCAACCGACGTTTTGTTGAAAAAGGCGGATTCGAACGCGGAAAACGCGCTGTCTGCGGTATCGTAAAGCATGGAAAATTCAACGCTTGCATCAATCAAGCCGTCGGCGTATTCTGTGAATCCACCGCTGCCCCGCGTCGTCACGTCAACATCAGACTTCTCCAGGTTTAACGTTACATCCTTGGCCAGCGTGATTTCCGACCACGTAGGACTGGCATAGGTGCCGGCGGAACGATAGTAAATTTTGGCGTTCTCAGAAATTACAAAGGCCATTTTTTAAATTCCTTGGTATGTAAGGTTTATTTCGATGGAAACCAAGCCGGCGGTTTGCACGAGCTCAAAATTTAAAAATTCGTCGCTGTCGATTTGCGATAATGGCAAACCGGCCATATTTCGGCCGGCAAGGTCGTTTTTTATTTCTTCAGACAAAACCAAAAACGGCGACAACGCCGCGTTTGTGTCTGCCGTCAACGGAGACAAAAGAACCAGCCGGATTTCATACCCTTTCAGGTAGTTTCCGGCCCGGTCCTGTTTGACGTATTCCACCGGGCCGGGGTAAACGTCAACAATCGTCGCGGTAATGTTTTCAAGTTTGAAACGTGGAAACAGTCGTTTGGAAGCTGTTAACGCCGTGGTGAAGGTTGCCGCGTTCAACCGCGTTACCACGTCGTTAATAATGTTTTCCTGAACGCTGGCCATTACGTTTCTTTTGTGTGAATCCGAATTACTGAACGGTTGCTTTCGGTGTAACGAAAATGCGGTTCGTTATCGACCGCCAAAACCGAAAACGTTTTACTGCCTTCGGTGATGGTGTCGAACCGTTCGGGCGTTACTTCCGATCCGCCTAACTTTAATTCCGACGACAAAACCAAAAAATCCCGGCTTTTAATTTCGTCGATAACCTCACCCTCGCGTTCGATTTGGTGAAGTGTTTCACCTAGTAACGCTGAAAGGCTAACGCTTTGCGCGGTGCTTGGTCGGGTGTAGGTGATTGCCGAACTGTTTAACGTTCTGGCCGCTTTAAATCCGGCAATCACCGCGTCAGAAATTTTGCTCATTAGGTCAACAGCGTTTCAGTGTTGCTGATTGAATCCGTGGTGATAATTGGGATTCCTTCTAACTCACTTGGCAAAATCGAAGGCGTGCCGAGTGGGTTGTAACTGGTACGGCTGTTTTGCAGTTGTCGCAAGCTGCGGCGACTCATTGCAATAATGTTTGGCCCACGGGTCGCGGGGAACTTGGCCAACGCCTGATACAGCAGGTCATCGGTCAAGCCTTTGCCGGAATCCTCGGTAAGGTTGGCAATCCTGGCAACTGAATAGGTTGAACCAATCGCCACGCCGCAATATCCGACTATGGAATGATAATAAGCAGGGAATCGGCCGGTTGAACTGCCAGAACGTTCCAAAATCTGCAAATCACCAATCGAAATTTCGCCTTCTTGGCCAAACAACGCCTGAACGTCGCCCTCGCCGGATCGAATCAGATAAACGCTGGAACCGGTAGAAGCAGTAGTTCCGCCCGCGTCAACAACCATTGCGTCACTTGCCCCGTCCAGGTTGGATTGATCGGCAAAGCCGTCAAAAGCGTTTGAGGCAACATTGCCAACAGTTCCATTAAGGATTTGCTGCTCGACTTCGCTCATTGCTTGCGACAAATGGCTTACGGCCTCAATGCCCATCAGGTGATCCCAGCCGCGTTCATCGACCTGCGCGGCGGCAACATCGACGCCGAACGACGCATCCAAAACGCCAAGGCTCACGGTTACTTTTTCGTAAGTCGATTTTTTGTTCTCGACTCCATCATTGACGGCGCGGACCCCGACGGCCGGGGCCGCTGTTTGCCGCGTATAAACAAAACTATTCCCACGAACGGCCCTGGCCGAAAGTGCGGCCAAAACGGGCGCCTGATTGAGAACGTCGGAAACAAGAAGGTCCATGTCGACCTTATTAAAGTGGGCCACATTTGCGGCGGTAAGGTATGCGTCTGCCATTGGATCAAATCCCTTTTAAAAAAATTGTTTGTTGTTTGTTGGTTTTCAGTTTGTGTATTGGGCCGCCCAACCGATAACCGGCTTGCTGGCGCCTCTGTGTTTCAGTTTTTCAACCTTTTCACGCTTGGCCGCGTCGGCCTCGGTTTCGCTGGTTTGTTCAGGTGCGACCGAAAGCGGTTCGGATTCGCCGCCAGAATTTTCCGAACAATTCAGGGCAAGAATCAACTCGTCCACCTGTTCAAAAAGTTCTTTGTTATGCGCTTTGAGCCGTTCGTTTTCGATTTGGTAACAATCTTGAAGGCTTTTGCCCTCAAGGAACCACGCGGCCCCCTGGTTGCCAAATGCGGCAACGTATGGCTTGGCATCCGAACGCAGATTTTCAACCGCCAAGGCTTCGGCGTTTTCTTCAACCGGTTCGGGTTGCGTTTCCACGACTTCCGCCGGGGCTTCGCTGTTTTGTTCGTCGGCGGCTACCTCTTGGGAAAGTTCCGCGTCTGCCAATTCATCATTGGGCTTATTAAATTCTGCCGTCACTGGATTACCTCCCGGCTTTGCGTTAGAAAAAAGGCCCCCCCGCGTTGCTGCCGGATCGCCCACAAAATCAGCCGACCAAATTCTCTCAAATCTGATTGGATAAATAGTTTTTTCGTCGTCTTCGAACATCGCAGGATTTAGCACCCCGGCAACGCTCACGCCGAAACTTTCGCTATCTTCTTCGGCCAATGTCAAAACAAATTCCGAAAGATTGCCAATCGGCGAAATTTCGGCCGCGTCGGCCAACTGCAAATCCGCCCGGACGCTGTCGCCGTCAATTCTGGCATTAACCCAACGGCCTAAATGGGTGTTAAGTCCATCTCCACCCATCGCCGCCGAATGAGTGAATCTGGCTTTGATTCCCTTTTTTGGTTGCTGCATAAAATCAACCAAATTTTCCAGCGTTTCCATATCGGCAAACATTGGCCGGTCGTCGTTCAATTCGCCAAGCTGCATAATTTTGCAGCCGAGAATCATTTTGTTTTTGCGGTCTACGCCAAGTTCGCTCGATACGGCGACCTCGAAGCTAAACAAATCATTCGGCTTGCTCATTGCTTTCCTCTTGGGGTGCTTCGGCCATTGGATCGCCAGGCTTCACCAAGGTGATCGGTCGCCGGGTCGGTTCATCGGTCCAAACGTTCTCAACGCTTGGCTCGGCGGTTGGCAATCCCATTTTTGCCCGGAAAAATTCTTCATCGCCTTTTTGCGGGGTGATCGTTCCCGCCCGGACGCCTAACCCATAGGCGTTAATAGCGTCGGCCAAGTTTTCGTTTTCGGGCGGTGCATCGCCTAAAAAGCTGGCCATATATTCCCGTTCTTCTGCTTGTTTTTTTACTACCGCTTTCCAGTCGTCGCCGTAACGCTCCCGCCTGATTTCGCTTCGGGTTCTCAATCCCGCATCAATCGCGGCAATGTCCCCTTCCACCTCTTTGGCAGGCTCCCACCAAGGTTGGCCGGCGGGAATCCATTCCCAACGCAAATCATTAAAGGTCATCCCTGCCGGTAGCTGTAGCGCCCCGGAAGCAATGAACTTTTGCAAACGCCAACCGGTTATTCGGTTCAGTATTTCTTTCAAATCCTCCCGCTTGCTTTTGACGGTCATCAAATAACCTTGAATCGCCGCCCGCGCCCCTGAGTAGTTGGCGTAACTTTCATCGAACATTGACCACGGCAGGTCTAGCGCTTTAAGTGCTGCCTGCAAAGTGGTCAACATGAACGATTGAAACTCGGTTGAGGGGTGTTTGGATTCCAAAAATTCGGCCTTATCGCCGGGGTCCAAATCAAGCTGAACAGGCCCTTTGCCAAAATCTATTGAATAGTCTGTTTCTTCGTCGCCGTCGTCGTCGTCCATGTCGGACATTTCCCGCGTTATCGACAACGCAAAAAGGCTGTGAACCTTCGCTTTTGCAAGTGTTAAATCCTTGATTTCCAACGAATCCTGAAACGGTGCAATTGCACTGGCCAACGGGCTAACGCCTCGGATTTGGTCGAACGCATCGAAATAACCTAAATGCAAAAAATTCCTTGCCGGAACGTCGCGCTCAAATTCGTACCCGCCTTGATCCCGCCGCTTGTGAATTGCGATTGATTGCAAACGCCCACCAGGCCCAATCTTTACGCCATGCACGTAATCGGCATCGCTTACAGCGTTAGCCCCCGGATCTCTCACCCGGTCGCCCTCAATCGCTTGTAAACGCCCATTGTTCAGCTTGACAAAAAACATATCGCCGTCGATTACGCGGCGGGCTTCGGCAAGTCGAATCATTCGCCGCAAGCTATGACGGCCGGCGGCGTCGCAGTTTTGCGGCCGGCTGTAGTATGCAATTAGGTTTTCTAGTTCTTCGTTGACGCCAGCGTCGTCGGTCATCGCCTGAAAGGTAAAGCTGGAAACGTAGTCCAAATGCTTGCGAATGGCCCACGCTGCAACGCTGAAATTTCGGTATAGGTCGCGGGCGCCTTCCATTACCCGCCGCCGTTTCGAATCTGTCAGAATGTTGTCTGATGTTTTGATTCGGGTTCCAGGGTCGCGGCGGCGCGTGCCTGGCTCGGCGGCTTGGTATCGGCCAAAGGTAGCGAATTTTTCACCTATCCACTTAATCACTTAGCTATCCGCATTTGATAAATTGACGCCACGAACACGGGAACGGCGGCGGCTGTACCGAATAACCTGTTTCCGCCACCATTCTAATTCTTTAAGCGCTTGGTCCCGGCTAAAAGTCGTGCTTACGCCATCAGCGCTTACGGTCACAACGCCGGCCCCGTCAATTAACGACGTTTCCAACTGGCTAACCATTTTCCTGGCAAAACTGAGTTTTTCGACGCGCGACGATGACGACATAAAAAAAGCCTTTCAACGTCATAAGTTGCCGAAACCAACCAAAATCGGCGGGTATTTTTTCGAGATTCGATAGAAAACCTGATTGGTGGAAACTTTTGCCACCGCCTACAGGTCGAAAATCTCTTTGAGAACGTAATTTTTTCCGCACTTTTTGCATTTTGCGGTAGAGCGCTTAACCAGCTTGCCCGTTGAAACGCACTTGGTTTCCGGTAGCCCGCCAATTTTGATAAAACCCTGATGGCCGCAATGGGGGCAACGCGGCGGGAACGTCGTAACGCTTTTTTTATAGGTACGTGGCGCCCCTTCGGCGCTTTTTCTTTTCTTTTTCGCCATCACTCGCAAGTCGTCTGGTTTTCTTACCAATTAAATCGGCTCCCTGAATTGAAGCCGCTACGCAACACCCAACCACGCAATCCAGCCAATGGTTATCGGCCCGATCTGGTTTCAGTTTCCATTCGTCAACTTCCCGGCCTCGCCCGTAAGTCCTGACGGGGTATTCGCTTTTTAGCTGCCGGGCCAATCCTTTATGTATCGCCGGCGGTGCTTTGTAAAGCTGCACGCTGCCGGCGGTGTTTGCGGTTGTCGCCAGGCGGGAAAATAAAAAGGATTTCCAGTAATTGGAATCGTAAAGGCAATAACGAATTTGGTGATCCCTAGCCTTTGATATTCGCCAATGCGTTCCGATTTTGGTGCCCGCCTCTTTCCTGACGGAATGGTTAAGCGCTTCGGTCGATGCGCCAACGTATTTTCCGTGGCTTGGGTAAATCAACGCCCGGTGGTTGCTGTTTTTTACAAAGTTGTAAACGATGTTTCGAGACTGCCCCCAATTCGCGTCAATCATCAGCCGGCTAATTTTTAATTCGGTATCGTCCGACCGTTTAAATTGTCGGTCTAAAAGTTCGTCAGTTAAAGCGGTAAGGCCCTTGGTTAACGCAACCTCCAACGAAACGCCGGGCCACATTTTCGAAAACTTCTTTTTGGCGTGACTGTATCGAAAATTGGTTGTCCCCTGGTCAGGGAACGCCCCATAGTCGATTACGTACCCCGTGAAAGTTTCTGGCTTCCACGCCAAAACCGAATAAAAAAGCATTTCCTTTTGCACGTCAACGAATGCGGTTAACAGTTCGCATTCCGCCGGAACCTTGCCCCGTTCATGCTGATAAATTTTCTGGCTAATTTCATCTTCGCCGATTGTGTCATCCTGCATTACCTCCATCGGCTGATTTTGAAACTCAGAATAAAATGCCGCTTCGTCCCGAAAATAAAGGTTCATTGCATGTTGAACGCCGCTAATTTCGTCCACGTTGTGACGTTCCGACCACGCGGCCCGGCACCCTTCATTCATCGCCTCAAAATTCGACCGGTAAAATTCGTTGGCTTTGCTGCTATCTTCGTCGTTTTTAAAACTGGTTTCTCGGATTTCCTGATATTTGGCCCAAAGGTCGCTTAACCGCTTTGGCATCCCGTAGATTAATTGTGTGCGCTCCCCATGCCATTCTGGCGACGTTTCGCGGTCTAAAATTTGATCCGCCATGTCTGACCGTTGTATAACGGTGCAAGGCATTACGCCCGAAATTTTGACGCCTGGCCCCGCTAAACCCAAAATGTCGCCGTTCAGCATTGCCAAGCGGTCGTCGGTCTGTTGGGCACTCCGGGCACTTTCCCGCGTTTGCGGATCGTCCAGCAAAACATAATCAGGGCGAATTACCCGGCCGTCTGCAAGTGTTCGCTGTTGCCCCCTGATATCGCCCGTGATCCCGGCCACGGTCACAACTCCCCCGCTGGCCTTGCTCCCTGGAACAGTTGCCAAGGTGATTGTTTCATTTTTCCAAGTTATGTTTGTGGCGTTGCCGTCCAGCGTTTGACCGGCAGCGCGGGCGGCCCGTCCCTCCAATGCCTGAACCGGCCAGCACACGTCGGGAAAATCAGCGTGTAAAAGGCTGTTGAATCGTAATTCAGTTTTCAACGCTGTTAGAAGTGTTTGGGCCTTTGGACCGGTTGCCCCGATTAAACAAACCCATTTCCGATGGCCATAAAGCAACGCCCATAGCGCCGCCGTTACCGTAATCGTCGTTTTTCCGCTTCCACGCGGCATGGCCAGGCCAAACAATCCGCCATCCCTGACCGTTAATTGAATCCGCTGCAAAATTTTTAGGTGATCGTCGGACCAACCCAGGTTAAACGCGGCGGCTCGGTAGGTTTCGCAAAAAAACCTCAAATCGTTTTTGCCACGGTCCCGGCGTACTGGATCAACAACCGCCGGCAATGGCCCGATTTCACTGGCGGCGGCGCGTGCTGCCCGCTGCCGTTCCGCCATGTTTTCGCGGTGCTTGGCGTATGCGTCGGAATCGTTCGCAATCATTCAGCAAAACAAACGTGTAGAAAATCAACGACGGTATCTGTCGGCGTTGCGTCGGTTGTGTACGTAATTTTTAGTTTGTACTTTTTGGCCGACGTTGTCGAACTGGAAACTGTGAATTGAACCGCTTTGCCAATTGCCACGGTGTCGGTCGTCGCCTGTTCGGTGTATGCCTCAGAATTGGTGCTGACGTTTGCAATCGTCAAATCGCCCGTGGCGTCGTCGTCCACGACACCCGAAACGCTTGCAATAGTTACCGCGCTTGCGATTGCGTCGGTGCAATTGTGGCTGATTTTTCGGGTTGATCCAACCGTTAAAATAACTTCGTCAATCGGCTGTTTGCAGGTCATAACAGGCTTTCAAAAGTTTTTGATTGTGGCATTTTTTGCCGGCTTCGCGTTTCTGCCATTTTGGAAAACGTCGCGCTTTGCGGTTGGCGTTGCCGGCTTTTTGCTTGTTTGCCTGGCGTTTGTATTAGCTCAACTTTTTTGAAATAACCAAGGCACCATTCAAAAATCCACATCAATCCACCCCGATAACCGGGTTGGCCGTTGCGTCCAGCGTTAACGTTTTGGTTGCGTGGGTAGTCGTGCCGTCAGTTCGTTTGATTGTCCAAGTTGTGGAACTTCGGGAACTTTCAAGCAAACAGAGAATAATTGTTGCAAGGCTATGCTGGTCTGCTGTCGCTTCGACATTGGAAACGCTACGCTTTAAAACTTCGTCGGCAATTTCAGACGTTGACGCTCCGGCGCTGTAGGATTCGTAAGCCTGAAAAGTCGCGGTTTGATCGGTTATGTTTTGGTATTGAACGCAAAGCGGAGCTCCGGCCGAGTCGTCAAGCTGGAACCGATAAACCGCTGCCGGCAAATCGGTAAAACTTGCCACGTAGCACCCTTTCCGGTTGGTGGCTTCCGTGGCCGATTGGTTCGCCTGTTCCGTATCGCTTCCCACCTGGAAAGCACGCAAAACGGTGCCGGTTTCGTTTTCTATCGCTTCAACTTCAATTGTTTGCGTCGCCATCTTTTACCATACCCTCCAATTTTTGCAGCAACGGCAATAGTTGCTGACTTGCTTGCAAGCTGTTTTCGCTGTTCTTTAGTGCGCAATCAAAACAGGTCGCTATAATTTTTAATTCGTCGGCCGTCAACGGTTCCATTATTGCCCCTTTCTAATTTGCAATTTCTTCTGGTTGTTCGTCCCATTCCGGCTTAATGTCAGACGTGATTTGCAAAGTATCGGGGTCGATGTCGTAAGGCGTCACAAAGTAACGCAGGGGCACAATTTTGCCATCTTCGTCGCCGATAACCTCCGGGTGTTGGCTTTGGATCAGCGCTTGAAACGCTGACGAATCGGCAAACATATTCTTTACCACGGCGTGGTCAATGTCGATCATCGATTGAACTTGATCGCGGGTAAATGCCCGATCAGCGTAAACCCTTGGCGGCATCCAAAACGCTTCAAAGCTCCGCATCCATTGGCGAATCATTGTTTCTGCCGAATCGCTTGACAACTTTACACGAGCCTTCAGTTCCTTGGCCGGATCAAAAGCCGGTTCGGGTGTGGGTGGGTAAATGTCCATTTTGTTTTTCCAAAAAAGTTTTAGCCTGCTGAAATTTTAACGGTGCCAGAATCGTTCCAAAGCTGACCCGCTGAAGCGGGGTCACTGGTTGGCAATCCCCCGAAGGTTACATCACCGCTTGCGTCGAGCTCAACGGTATAAGCAACCATCCACCTCAAAGAGGAAAAGCCTAAGCGTTTCGTGCCGTTCTGGGACGGGTAAAAATTCCGGTGAATTTTGACAGATTGCGAAGCGGAATCCATTTGGATATAGGTTGTCCCCCTCGTCCTAAAAACGAGGTCTCGATAGGTACCCGTTCCAGCGTAGTCATTTTCTAAATAACAAGTGTTACTATCCCATCGGATGTTAAATCGCTCGTAGTTACTGTCGTCAGTTCGCGTGTTATGCACAGATAGTTGCTGGGCTGTAGTCCCATCGTATTGCTCAATGATTCCAGTTCCGCCCCCGTAAAACTTCCCAGAATTTAACCAACCGATGTAGCTGGAGTTGCTGTTTAATAGAAGACTGCCCGCACCATCTATTTCAAAAACTGTAGATCCATCAACTTGTAAATCCAGCAACTTCGACGTTGACGCACTTGCGGTGTTGGTGATGTTTGAAACGATCCCAGTAAATGCAGTCGACCCTTCGTTCCACGTTTGCGAGAGGTCCAGCATTGGCGTCGATGCTGTGACCGTATTGCCACCCAAATACCCCTGAGTGAATCTATCGACTGTCGTCCCCAGACGGACTCCACTTTGCTTCGGTTCAAAAGTCGTATTCCGAAGATTGTAATAATGCGAGCCCTGCAAAAAAACGCTAAGACGATCACCACCGCTTTTCAGAAATAGTTTTCGACTCGAACCCGTACCCGCTGCTTCCGTTCCAATTATGAAATCGTTCCCAGACCATTTCAGGGAGGCACGTTCGTAATTGTCGGAATCTGTTCTAGTATTAAAAACGGAGAGTCGCTGTTCTGATGTGCCGTTGAATTGTTCCAAAACATTTCCAGACGGGCTGATTGATGCAACATCCAACCCGCCGAATGTCGGGCTATCACTGGTCGCCAATCCCAACAGCGTCCGCGCATCGCTCGCGCTCAAACCGGACGCGCTCGCGGCGGCTCCGGTAGAGTTGCCCAACAGGGAATTGGCCGGAACCTTTTTGACGCCGGAAAACGGGATAGCAAATTGTGGCACGTCTAGCCCCTACGTTTTTTTAATCGAATCGCCAATTATCCACGCCATCAAAACGCCGGTTATTGCCAACGCTTGGTCATTTGATAACCCGGCCAATTCCTCCAGGCAAATAACGGCCACGCCCGTAACCGCTGCCCAAAACCGCCGGCTTTTTATCAATGCTGAAAGTTTCTCTTTCATAGTTCGTGCCACCAAGCATTCGGAAACCAAACGCGACGACCGGCCCAGAATTTGCGCAATCGCGGGAACCAAACTCGGCGACGAACTGCAAGCCGTAAAACAGGCGGTTCGGCCTCGCTAGACTTTGCCACGTCCAAAGTTGGGACACAAACGCCGTCCCGGCATTCAACCTGCTTAAGTTTTGGAACCTTCAAACGTGGCGGCTCCACAGCTGATGCCAAAACGGCACCAAGTAAAACCAAGCACGTGGCCACAATGGCAATTTTTGTTTTTTTCATTATTTTAAATCCTTTTCCGTTTTTGTTGCCCGGACCAAATAAAAAAAATGATTTTTGTTTGGCCCGGATAAATGACGTTTCCAAGTCAAAAAGGCCCGGCCTTTGTTGTGAATATTAACGCCCCAACTTCCCGCGTGGTCAAACGCCAATTCTCCATCAATTACCCTAACGTCGTCAACCGTTACCGCGTGGTTTCCGACGCCGTTGCACCGAATAATAATTTCGTCTCGGTCCATTTTGAACCAGTCGTTGTTGCAATGGACCGCCACAATAGCCGTAAACCCCAAAGCCAGGCCGGCGGCCAATTCTGATTCCGAATTAACGCCGTAACATTCAAACGCCTTATGATCCAACGATTCCGCCAGGGATTCGGGGAACTGGTTTTTTTTATATTTCCCATTGTGCGACGGTTCGAAAACGGGAACGCCTTTTTTGATTGCGTCCATTCCATCGTCCAACATGCTCCCATTGTCGCGGCCGCCGTTGATTTGGGCATAAAGCCAGTTCGACGACAAACGCGGGCAATCAAAGCCGTTTTTGATAAATGCCCTTTGCAAACTTCCGCAAGCCGCCACCGCGTTACATTGGCCAAGTGGTCCCTGGTCAATAATAAAATCGGGGCCGAACTGTTCACGCGCTGGCAACCGTTGCGGATCGTTGATAATTTCCAACGTTTCCGATTTGGTCAACTTCACCGAAAAAGGCTTTGACGCACAAACCTTTTTTGCCGGCTTCAATAACCCGGTGGAATATCGTAACGTTCGCCGCTTGATTATGTCAAAACTCATAAACCAAGGCCGCCCTTTAAGGTGTCGGCGTCGGCAACCGGGAACGACGTTACAAAGTCCCCATCGGCGGTCATGATCGCCAAAAATGGCAACTTGGAAACCGTCCCGCTCCGCCTGGCAGATTCTAAAAACGCTTTGCCCTGCTCGCTGTCTTTGTCGTAAATCAAAGGTTTGTTAAACCCCAATTTTTGAAATTCCAATTGCCAAAATTTCGAATTAACCAACTTGGCCGACGTTACGCCACGGCTGCCGCTTTCCTCAACCAAAACCAGAAAATCGGTTTTGCCAAATTGGGGGCCGGGTTCCGGCGTCGGGTCGATTGTTGGCCCGGTAGCCTTCAAGGTGTAGCGAATGTTTCGCAACGGCTTGTTTTGGTCGTTCGGCACGATCAGCAAAGAAAAACAAACGTTTTCGCTTGGCATCGCCAGGAATAACTTGCCGTTTTCCTCGCGCCACTGTTCAAAATCATTTGGGAAATTTAGGTTCCAAATGCTGCGGCAATCTTCCAAACCTTCCGGCTCCAGAATTACCAGGTGCCCCGGTGTCGCGGCCTCAACACCACGAACGGTTGTTTTAACCAGTGTTGCCGCCGGCGGGCTTGCAGGAAAGGGATAGCCCGACCCGGCGGCAAACACCAGCACGAAAGGGAGCCAAAAATATCTCATAAAATTTTAATGATGATTTCGAACAGTTGTGCGATGAATGGCAAAACTGCATCGAGGAAATTTTGAAAACCATCGCCGCCCAAAAAATCCAGCCACTTTTGCAAAATCTGCCCGTCGCCAAATTCGCCAACGTTTCCGGGCTCAACGCCCAAAACGTTACTTTCGTTTTCCACAACATATTCGGAAATAATCCAATCAGCCTCGCCACTTGCCAAAAATTGGACATGCTCCAATTTGTATTTGTTGGCAAACCTGCGCGGGCGCTTTAAGCGGCTGGCCAACACCGAACAACAATTTCGTATTGCCTTAACACCCTCACTCATTTTTGCCCCCTTCCAAAACTTCCAAACGTTTTACGACTCGGTTAATCGAGTCGCGAAGCTGCCACCTGTCGCGCTCGCATTCGTCCAGCTTTTCCTGGGTGCGTGCGTGGGAACTGCTTATCTGTTTCCACATTATGCCAATCGCCCCGCCGAGGGTAACGATTCCAGATATTAAGATTGCTTCCACGGCAACACCAAAACACACTTTCTAATTTAGAAGTTGCAAAAATCAAAACATCGCGGCCAACATTTTAAAAAAAACAAATAAATTTTTTCGTAAAAATGTG
>VTLG01006547.1_pt1 | contig 13175 bp, 14 predicted proteins | sample 4694571 | NCBI WGS metagenome assembly VTLG01 (sample SAMN12604809, study PRJNA352737) | marine metagenome | biome: ENVO:00000447; feature: ENVO:00000209|ENVO:00000569|ENVO:01000036; material: ENVO:00002151; isolation source: viral sequences binned using virsorter ... | reverse complement strand
CTAAGCAAGATGTTCTATCTGTTGATTATCACACTGCGTATCACGTTATGGGTACTAAGTGGAATGATGCTGCTGACAACCCAACTAATGCAAACTTAGCAACAGCTAACAAGTGGGCCATCACATATGATGCTGACTTGATCCCATTAGTTCAGTTAACAGTTAACTCTCCTCTAGACACTTCTACTTATTAATCGTAAGATTAAATTAGTGGTCATAAACCTCATCAATTATTGGTGGGGTTTTTTCTTTACGCTACAATAAAACTAAATTACTTTTTGAATCGTGGCAGCTACTATAACAGCAACATTATCAAGTGCTACTGCAAATAGCTATGTCACATTGGCAGAAGCTAATACATATTTTGAAACTGTACCAAATTCAAGTACCTGGACTGATAAAACTGATGATCAAAAAAATAGAGCATTGATAGATGCTACAAGATGGATTGATAATTTAAATTTTTATGGAACAAGGTGTGATAATGGTCAAGCCTTAAAGTTTCCTAGAAATAATTATAAAATTGATAATGTTGAACTTACCTGTAGTTCTATTCCAAATAATATTAAATATGCACAATATGAATTAGCAAGATTACTAGCAAATGATACAGATGCAATGACAGGTGTATCTGGTACAGAGGGAAATATATCTGAAGTGAAATTAGGAGATATACAGGTAAAATATAATTCACAAAGTCAAGGTGTAGGCACTACAAATAATGTCTTAGACAAATATCCACAATTACAAAGTTATCTTGGAGCATATATTTTAGGTGGATCTGGTAGTTATCAAACTAGAGTGGTAAGAGGATAATGGCAGGTCAATTAGATTCTATTTTAAAAAGTATAACCAAACAGGTCGTAGCTGATCTTGGTGCTTCTTTAGATTCAAATATTAATTATATAAAAAAAGGTATTTCTAGTTATAACATTGAAACTGGTGAAGAAGTTAGTATTGATACTACATATTCAAATATCAAAGCACCAGTAGAATTTGTTCAATCTACGGAAGATGATGGTAGGGAAAGGAGAGAAGCGAAAATATATATTACACCTGATTTAATTGGTAATAATCAACCTAGTTTTGAAGATGAAGTTGTATTAACTTATGCTGGATCTACAAGAACAGGGCAGATAGTTAATATAGATACAAGACAAGGTGGACAGACTTATCTGTTTACTTTATTGGTGAGGTTCTGATGGCTAGAAGTAAAGGTATTGCAAATATAGAAAAGGATCTTACTGGTAATTTAGATAGAGATTTTAATATTTTAATAAGAGGAATATTAAGTGATTTATCATCTGAACAAAAAGCAATAAGTCCAATAGATACGGGTTTCTTTATTTCAAGTTGGACTGCTGGTACGCAAAGACCTAGACCTGATGAAGCTAGAGAATCAGTTGCACCTTGGAGCAATATTAAACCAACAAGAAAAGGTCAAAAATCTCCTCAAGCAAAAGTAGAACCTAGATTTATTAATGAAATACCAAATTTCAAACCTTTTTCTAAAGTATTTATTGGTAACAGATCACAATATGCAGCAAGAGCTTTAGCGTCAACTAGAAGTCAAGTGCCTCAATATGTTCAAGGAAAATTAAGAGATTTAATACAAAAAACATTTTCAGAGAAGAGATCAAAACTTGCTGTTGCTACATTTGGTACTGGAGTTAGAGGAGATGGACCAAATCCAAATGTTAGATTTACACAAGGACTTGGTGCATTTTCTGATCCTAATAAAGTATTTGTTGATTACGAAACTCCATGACTTTAGTTAACACACGAGCAGCTTTTGAAAAAGCAGTTACAGATGCAGTTGCAGACGTTGATCCAACTGTAGAAATGGTTTATGACAATATGGTTTATAAAACACCAGGTAAAACTAAAAAATATATTGTTATGTCAATAGATTTTGCACAATCAACATTACAAACACAAGGTGCAGCTTCTGATTTTTATTCTGGAGTTATTCAATGTAATATTTATGTGCCAAGAGGTAAAGGTAGTGCATCTTTAGCTTCTTTAGGTGAAGCTGTTATAGATGGACTTACTTCTGTTAATGCTTCTACTTATACAGATACTTTTAGTTGTGATCCTAGAGTGCTTGATGTTGTCGGCCCTGCTCCTATTGAATTAGATGACTCTTCACACTTTCTTGGTTTAATATCTTGCCAATTTACCGCTAACGCTTAGTATACTAAAGTAGGTATACTAATTTTATGACTAGAGCAGTTGATCTTTTAAGGAACAAGTTTGGTGTTTCTCAACTTTACAAGCATGATGTAAAACAAGATGATGAGATTATCCTTACTGTTTACTGGCATCCTTTAACTATTGCTGAAAGAGAATCTATAATTAAAAAAAGCGGTACTGAAGATAATAATGATTATGCCTTACAGATGATGATTGAAAAGGCACTAGATAAAGATGGTAAAAGACTTTTTCAAGATGGAGATAAGGCATCTTTAAGAAGAGAAGTTTCAGCTACTATTCTTGAAGAAATACAATTAGCAATGGTTAACTCTGGTGCTGATAAGGAGGTAAAAGAGGCTAAAGCCGATTTGAAAAGCTAATAAAGATTGGCAGTTTTTATTTTCTTTAGCTAAGACATTACATAAAACTGTAGCTGAGTTATGTGAAACTTTGACTATTGAAGAGATGATAGGTTGGGCTGCTTATAACGAGATTGAAAATGAGGAATATGAAAAACAAAAAGAACAAGCACAACGATCTAGTGCTTTACGAACTAAAAAGAGGTAATATAGAGAAAATGTTTTAATTTTTATAGCAAGTGGCTAATTATAATGTAGATATTGCTGTTGCTTTAAAAGGTGCTAAGAAACTAACTGCTTTCAATAAAGAAGTTAGAACTACAGAATTACAAGTAAAAGGTTTAAATCAAACTTTAAAAAATGCAGCTAAAGATCAAAATTTATTAGTTAAAAGTTTTGAAAATTTAAATACAGTTTTATCAAGTGCAAAAGCAAATTTTAATGCTGTAGCCTCAGGAACATTCAAACAAATTACTGCTGCAAAACAATTAATAGCAACAGAAAGAGAACTGAATAAAGAAATATCACTTAGGAATCAGTTATTAACAGGTGCTAAATCTGCTCAAGGAATAGGATTGGCGGTTGATCCTGTTTTAAAATCTATTCAAAGAAATCAAAGAAAACGAAAACCAATACAATCAACATCAAGTGGTTTTAGGGAGTTTTCACAAGATGCAAGTGAAATTCTTTTGCAAGGTCAAACTAGTCCAGTTGGTGCAAGAATTGACAAGATTTTAGCTAATAGAAAAAAATCTGAAAAAGAAATAGCAAAAATAAGAGAAACTGCTGCAAAAAAAAGAGAAATAAAAGAAAAAAAATTAATTGAATTAAGAAAAAGATCAGAAAAATTAATTGCTCAAGATCGTGAGCGAGCAATATCTGCAAGAGGTCGAATTGCTTCTAATATTCCAACTATTGGTAATTTAGCAGGTGGGTTTAGAGGCCAATTTAGACAAGGAGGGGCTTTTGCTGCGACAGGAGGACAAAGAGCAAAAGGTGCTTTAAGTAATGCTCTTATTGGTGGTGGTTTTCCTCTGTTATTTGGTCAAGGTGCTTTAGGAGCAGTTGGTGGTGGAGTTGGTGGTGCTTTAGGTGGTGCTTTAGGTGGAGGTTTTGGTTTTGGTTTATCTATAGCTGGTACTGCATTAGCTCAACAAGTACAGCAAGTTCTTGATTTTAGAAAATCTATTAGAGAACTAAATAAAGAAATGAAAGATATGGGTATAAGTTCAAATATAAGTGGATCACAGGTAAGACAACTAGGTAAGTCTTTAGGAATTACAAAAGAAGAGGCAGTAAAAGCATTACAAGAGTTTAAACGATTTGGAAATGATGCCGTATTGATTGCTAAAAAGTTTGGTGGAGATTTTGGTAGATTTGATGCTCTTGCACAGGCAAACACAGTTGAATCTGCTTTATCAGCTATAAGAAAAATTAATAAAGATTTGACATTAGAAGATGAACTTAGATTTATATTATCAGTTCAAAGAAAAGGTGTAGAAGCAACTATAAATGACATACTTACAGAAAGTTTAGAAAAACAAAAAGAATTAGATACAGCAGGTTTCGGACAAGGAGTAGGTGGAAGAAAAAGACCAGCAGTATTAAAAAGAGAAAGAGAACAACTAAATGAAATAAATACAGAAAATACTGAACTTATAGAAAAATTAACAAATATTAGAGACCTAAATAATGAAATAAGAATTGCAAGTGAAGAAAGTTCATATTCAATAGTTAAAGGTTTACAAGATGTAAATGCTGAAATAAGAAAGTTAAATAGTGCACAGTTTCAAGTGGTTGAATTGTCTAAAACACTTGGTTCTGCTTTTTCAGAATCTTTCAAGGGAATAATAAAAGGAACAATGAGTGTTGCAGATGCATTTAGAAGTATGTTTATGCGTATAGCAGATCATTTTTTAGATATGGCTGCACAGATGATGGCTGCACAAATATCAAGAGGATTTATGGGATTGTTTGGTAATGCTTTTGGTGGTTTTAGTTTTGGTGGAAGTGCATCGGCTTTTCCAAATGCTTTTGATACTTCATTTGATACAAGCTTGTTAAGTTTTGCTAATGGTGGTAGACCTCCTGTTGGCAAAGCTTCAATCGTAGGAGAAAGAGGACCAGAGTTATTTATGCCAGATAGTGCAGGTACTATAATTCCAAATCATAATATTGGTTCAACAAATATAGTTGTAAATGTAGATGCTACTGGTTCTTCTGTTGAAGGTGATGAACAACAAGGTAAAGAACTTGGTCGTCTTATATCTGTTGCTATACAATCTGAATTGGTACAACAAAAAAGACCTGGGGGTTTACTTGCATAATGGCTACATTTCCTTCTATTAATCCTACTTATGGATTACAAAAAAGATCAGCACCAAATATTAGAACAGTTCGTTTTGCTGATGGTTATGAACATCGTATAATGTTTGGCCTTGCACAAAATCAAAACCCAAAAGTATTTAATTTAACTTTTAATGTTTCTGAAACCCAAGCAGATCAAATAGAAGATTTCTTAGATTTAAGAGCAAGTGAAACTAATGGAAGTTTTGATTTTACTCCTCCAGGAGAAACAAGTTCGTCTAAATTTGTTTGTGAAAATTGGTCAAAATCTATACCTTATTCAAATAGAGCAACAATACAAGCAACATTTAGAGAGGTGTTTGAGCCATGAGCACTGCTCCTGTTTTTAATGAGATACAAAACATAAATCCTTCTGCAATAATAGAATTGTTTGTTCTTCAATTATCAACCAGTTTACATGGCACAAATACTGGCCTTCCTACATCTAATAATGAAACTAATATATATAGATTTCATGCAGGATCAAATCTTGATGCTAACGGTGAAATAGTTTTTGCAAATAAAAGATATTTGAGATTACCTGTAACAGCAGAAGGGTTTGCTTTTCAACGTGGTCAATTACCAAGACCAAAATTTATTGTTAGTAATGTTTTGGGAACAGTATCAACAATTTTAGATGCTGTAAATACAATCACACCTGGTAATGATTTAACAGGTGCTACTGTTACAAGAATAAGAACTATGGCAAGATTTATTGATGCTGTCAATTTTCCAGGTAATACTAATCCATTAGGTACACCAGATCCTACAGCAGAATTTAAACGTGAAATATATACAATAGATAGAAAATCAACAGAAAATAGAGATATAGTTGAATTTGAGTTAGCAGCAACATTTGATCTTGCTGGTGTAAGAGCACCAAAAAGACAATGTACTCGTAAATTGTTTCCTAGTATTGGTCTTTTTACTCAATGACTTGGAAATATAAAGCATTACTTCATGCTCAACGTGAAGATCCTAGAGAATCCTGTGGACTTTTATTAAATGTTAAAGGTAAAGAACGATATTATCCGTGTCGTAATCTTTCAATTACAGATAATCAGTGTTTTATTATCGACCCAGAAGATTATGTAAAAGCAGATAACATAGGTGAAATTGTTGGTATTGTTCATAGTCATCCTATAACACCTCCTAATCCTAGTCAGGCTGACAAAATTAGTTGTGAAAATAGTAATTTGCCTTGGTATATTGTTAATCCTAAAACAGAACAATGGGGATATTTACAACCATGTGGATATAAACCACCTTTGCTAGGTCGTCAATGGGTTTGGGGTGTAACTGATTGTTGGAGTTTAGTTGTTGATTGGTATAAAGAAGAAAAAGGTATAAAACTAAGAGATTACCAAAGAAGTATGACTGCACAAGAATTTCTTGAAAATCCTCTTTTTGAAAATTACGCTTGGCGAACAGGATTTAGAGAGTTAAGATCAGATGAAAAATTAGAAGTTGGAGATGTATTATTGATGTCAATAATGCACCCAACTTTAAATCATGTAGCTATTTTTCTTGGAGATATGGTTTTACATCATTTAGCAGATAGACTATCTTGTAGAGAGCCATACTCTGAGTGGTTGTTAAAATGTACTGGTAAGAGGTATCGCTATGCTCAGAAAAGTTAAACTTTATGGAGAATTAGCTGACTTTATTGGTCATAAAGAATTAGATGCTGTAATAAATTCTACTGCTGATGCAATAAAATTTTTAATTAGTAATTTTGAAGGCTTAGAAGCACACATGAGTCAAAGGCATTACAAGGTATTGGTAAATGATTATGAAATTGAAGAGCAAGATATACATAACCCAATAGGACAATCTGATATCAGTATTGTTCCTGTCATTAGTGGATCAGGAGGTGTAGGAAGAGCTTTGGCAGGGGTAGCCTTAATAGGATTAGCTTTTGCTACTGGTGGAGGCAGTTTATCTTTAGGTCTTAGTGGTTTTACAGGCGGTGCTGGAATATCTGCGATTGTAGGAAATGTTGGTATTGCTTTAACTTTAATGGGTGTTAGTGAGATATTGTTTCCTTTGCCTAAACCACCAGAATTTAGTAATGAAGAAGATCCAAGAATATCTTTTAATTTTTCTGGTGTTCAAAATACCTCTAGAGCTGGTACATCTCATCCAATAGTATATGGTGAAATAGTTACAGGGTCAGTTGTAATTTCTGCTGGTATTGACACTAATCAGGTGACAGGATGATGAATAAAAATATAAGAGGTTCTGGTGGAGGAAGAAGGTCAGCTCCACAACCAACAAGAGCACCTGATACTTTAAATAGTAGACAATTTGCCACTATTTTAGATTTATTATCTGAAGGAGAGATAGAAGGTTTTGCTACTCCATCAAAGGCAGAAATAACTGATAAAACATCTACTGCATATAATAATGCAGCTTTAAAAGATATATTTTTAGATGATACTCCTATACTTCAATCTTCGGCTAACAATACAACTCCAGAAGCATCAAAATTTAATTTTCAAAATGTAAAATTTGTACCTCGTTTTGGAACTGCAAATCAACAACATATTCCTGGTATTGAAAGTAGTGAATCTCCAACTGCTGTTAATGTTCCTGTTACAAACACTGATGGAGCTACATTATGGGAGGCAAGTAAAAGTTATACTGTCGGAAATATAGTAAAATCAAATGTTGATGGAGCAAATATAGAAATTGTATTTAAATGTACGACAGCAGGGCAAAGTGGTGCAAATGAACCTACTGCTTTTACGTCTGCTTCACTCGGACAAACGATAACTGATAATGGAGTAACGTGGACAGCTCAAGCTACGGGTTTAAATGGTGCAGTAACTAGACAGATTTCAACTACTAATGTTGATGCTGTAAAAATTACTATAAGTTTTCCTCAATTACAAAAAGCAACTGATCAAGGTGATCTGTTGGGTTCCACTGTAAAACTCAAAATACAAATTCAATATCAAAATGGTGGATTTACTAATGCTATTGAACCAGATACTATTACAGGTCGTACTGCTGATACTTACCAAAAACAATATCGTATAGATTTTGACCAAAGTAAAATAGATGCAGGAACCGCTTTTCCTGTAGATATAAGAGTTATAAGACTTACTCCAGACAGTACATCTGATCAATTAGTAGATGAATTTTTTTGGACAAGTATTGGTGAGTTAGTTGATGATAAACAAAGATATTTAAATAGTGCTTATAGTTCTTTAAGATTAGATTCTGAACAATTTAGTTCTATTCCTAAAAGAGCATTTCGTATTCGTGGAGTAAAGGTAAGAATACCAGGTGCAGGAGCTAATAATTCTGGTACGCCTACTGTTGATATACAGACAGGAAGAATTGTATATCCAAGTGGTTATATATTTAACGGAACAATGGGTGCTGCTGTTTGGACCTCGTGTCCAAGCATGGTGCTACTCGACCTTCTCACTACTGAAAGGTATGGATTTGGAACGCACATTACAGATAGTAATTTGGATTTATTTAGCTTTGTTAAAGCTAGTAGATATGCAAATGAATTAGTTTCAGATGGTTTTAATGGACAAGAAGCTAGATTTAGTTGCAATGTCAATATACAAGGATCTGTGGAAGCATATCAGTTAATTAATGAATTAGCTGGTGTTATGAGATGTTTTCCAGTATGGCAAGCAGGTTCTATTAGCCTTGTTCAAGATGCTCCAACAGACGCTAGTTATTTATTTAGTTTGGCAAACGTAGGTGCAAGTGGGTTTTCGTATTCTGGTAGCAGTTTAAAACAACGACATTCTATTATTTCTGTTAGCTATTTTAATATGGATAGTCAAGAAATAGATTATGAAGTTGTTGGAGATGATGTAACAGGTCCAGATGCTTTACAAGAGGATATAGATAGACAAGCTAAGTTAGGAATTGTAAAAAAAGATATAAAAGCATTTGCTTGTACATCTAGAGGACAAGCTAGGAGACTCGGAAAAGCTGTATTACTAAGCGAGGAGTCAGAAACAGAAGTTGTAACTTTCACAACATCTATTGATTCTGGAGCTATCGTTAGACCTGGAAATGTAATTGCTATAAACGATCCAGTAAAACATGGACAGAGAAGAAGTGGTCGTATAAATACTGCAACTACAACTCAAATTACAATAGACGATAGAACAGATATAGATACTTTTGGAGGCAATAATAAGAAATGTAGTGTTATCTTGCCCGATGGAAGCACTGAATCTGGAACTGTTACAGGAATTGTTGGTTCTGTTATAACTGTCAACAATATAACAAGAAGAGATGAATCAACAGGCAATGCGTCATTTACAGAGGCTCCAAATTCAAATTCTATTTGGTTATTAGAAAGTGACGCTGAAGGTGAATCGGCACAGTTATTTAGAATAATAAGTGTTGAAGAACAAGACGGTATTAATTATGCAATAACAGCTTTATTACATAGACCAGAAAAATATACCACTATAGATTCAATGCAAGGTGTAACTTTACCTGCAAGAAGCGTATCACTCCTAAATGAATTAAAAGAACCACCATCAAACTTAAAAGTTACTAATCAACTTGGTGAGTCTAAAGAAATGATTGTGGTTATAAATAATCTAGCTGTTTCAAAATTATTATTAACTTGGCGACCTGTTACAGGAGTTAGTCAATACCTTGTTCAATATAGATTTAATAATAGTAACTGGATAAGTGAAACTGTATTTAGACCTGATTTTGAATTATTAAATACAGAAGCAGGTACTTATGAATTTAAAGTTTATTCATATAATGCTGCTTTAGTATTATCTGCTACTTCTAGTGATTTAACTTTTAATGCCATAGGTAAAACAGAACCTCCTGCGAATGTCCAAAATTTAACAATGGAACCAGTTACAAATAAATTAATAAGACTTAGATGGAATGAATCTGTAGATGCTGATGTTATTCATGGAGGTAAAGTTTATGTCCGACACTCAAATAAAACTGACGGTAGTGGTTCATTTCAAAACTCGATTGATCTGGTAGAAGCATTAGCTGGTAATACTACTGAAGCTGTAGTACCAAACTTAGAAGGGGAATATATTTTAAAATTTAGAGATGATCAAGGAAACTTTAGTACTGGTGAAACTTCTGTAATTTTAGATTTACCTGATTTAATAGATAGTCAACAAATTCTTGAGGACAAAGAACATACAGGTGGTTTTTTAGGCACTAAAACAAATCTAAGTGTAGTTGGAGGAGGTTTAGAATTAACAGATCCATCTGTTAATCTTACAGGTACTTACGATTTTGAAGATATTTTAGATTTAGGTGCTGTATTTTCTTTAAATTTAACTCGATTAGTACAAGCTATAGGATTTACTGTTGGTGCAGCAAACACAATAGATGCTCTAATACCTACTGGCACATTGTGGGATGATTACGCACAGAATGGTAATTTTGACGGGCCAGAAATTAATGATGTTAGTGCTTCAATGACTGTAAGATCAACATTAAGTGCTCCTAGTGGTTCATCGTATGTACCCTCAGATTTTGCTAGTAAACCATTTAATACATTTGCTAACGGTACTTTTAAAGGAAGAGGATTTCAATTTAGATTAAATTTAAAATCAGAAAGTATTGCTCACAATATTTCTATTCAACAATTATCTTTCCTTGCTGCATTTGAATCAAGAACCGAAAGAAGTTATGTTTCTGGAAGTACCACTTCTACTGCTCCATTAACATCTAGTTCTTCTTCATCAGGTTTAAACGTAGTTTTTGGCAGCCCATTTTTTACAGGTGCTACTGGTTTAGGTGGAGTTAATGCGTATTTACCCTCTATTGGTATAACAATAATAGGAGCTGAAGCTGGGGATTATTTTGTTTTGTCAAATGTAAGTGGAACGGGGTTTAATATTAAAATATTAGATAGTTCTAATAATCCTGTTAATCCTGCTAAAGAATTTACGTTCCAAGCTGTCGGTTACGGTAAAGGGGTGTAATATGGAGGAAAGTATTTTTTAGATGGCACAAGTTCCTAATAAAAATATAGATAATGCTTCTGGTCAGGTAGTAAGGCTTGATATTCAAAATACTGGAAAGGCTATTGCTACTCATAATTTTGGCCCAAGAAATGATGCAGGTACAATATTACCTTGTGAATTTTTAGCAGATGATACAACAAACAAGTTGTTAATAAGAAAATCTAGTGGAGGAGATCAGGCTAATCCTAACCCTACATCTGGAACTGCTGCGGATTTTTTTGTTATTGGTAATCTTGATACTGAACATTTAGGTTTGTTGCCAAGAACAGGAACTACAACTTTTCCTATGACAGGTCAACTTATAATTGATGATGGATCAGCAGCTAATGCTCCAGCTATAGCATTTGATGGTGATGCTGATACAGGAATATTTAGAGTTGGACCTAATACTATCGGTTTTGCAACTGCTGGTGTTGAAAGAGTAGAGATTAGTGATGCTGGACTTGATATGAGTAATGGTTTAGCTATAAGATTTCAAGATTCTAGTGGTGCTCCTTATGTCGCTTTAAAATCACCCCCTTCTGTTGGTGATAATAGAACATTTACTTTACCTGCTACAACAGGATCAGTAGGACAATTTTTATCTGTTGCTACTTCAAATCATAGTGCTACTAATGCAGAACTTGAATTTGCAACTCCACAAAGTGTTCCTACTGGTGCTGTTTTTTGTATGGCAGTATTGTCAGTACCTACAGGATATTTAGAATGTAATGGAGCAGCAGTTAGTCGGACAACATATGCAGCCTTATTTGCAGTAATAGGTACTCAGTATGGAACGGGCAATGGATCGTCTACTTTTAATCTGCCAGATTTACGAGGTGAATTTGTAAGAGGTTTTGATAATGGAAGAAATATTGATAGTGATAGAGTTTCTGCAAGTGATAGTATTGGAAGTTCACAAACAAGTCAAAATAAACAACACAATCACACAGCAACTTCAAGTGTTACTGATCCAGGTCATAGACACTTACCACAATCACAAAGTGCAAATAGCCAGCAAACTAATGGTCATGGTGTTGCTATAAACGATACTATTATAGGAAACTATGGTGGTGGAAGTGGTGTAGGTTTAGGGCCAATCGGTAATAGACATTTCCTACAAAACACAACAACAGGTATATCAGTTTCTACTACAACAGCAAATGATGGTGGTAGTGAAGCTAGACCAAGAAACGTGGCTATGATGTATGTTATAAGGACTTAATTATGGCAATTCAACCTGGTACATATAATTTTACGCTACAGCGTAGATCGGATCATAGTATTCCTCTGTTGTTTAAAGATGGAAATGATGCAGCAATAAATTTAACAAACTATACAGTAGAAGCACAGGTTTGGGAAGAAACACGCACCACAAAATATGCAGATTTTACAACAACTTATACTGATCGTACTGCTGGTTCTGTTTCTATAGCATTAACAGACACACAAACAGCTACATTTACACCTGATATTTTAAAATATGATGTTCTATTAACTGATCCTTCGGGGTCGAAAGAATATTATTTAGAAGGTACTATATTTATAAGTGAAGGATACACCGCATGACTTCAGTTAATGTTACAACTACAAAAAATACAGTTACAGTAAACGGCGAAACCCGTGTTGTTACTGTAAAAACGGCAGGGCCACAAGGAACTTTTACTGATGGAAATTTAGGTGATGTAACAGTATCTAGTAATGGTACAAATATTGTTGTTAATGCTGGGGCAATAGATAATGCGAATATAGCTAGTAACGCTGCGATTGATTTAACAAAACTTGCTACAGGTGCTTTACCTACAGCAATTACTGTCACCAGTGCAAATATATCTGACCTTAGCATTGTTAATGCTGATATAAACGCTAGTGCTGCTATTGCAGGTACAAAAATAACTCCTAACTTTGGATCGCAAAATATAACTACTACTGGTCAAATAACTATTGGAGGTACTCTTCCAACTTTAAATTTCTTAGATTCAGACAGCAATCCTGATTTTATGATAAAAAACCAAAATGGTGGTTTAGAATTTAGAGATACAACTGCTGGTTCTTCTAGATTAATAATCCGATCTAGCGGAGAGGCTGATTTTTATGGAACTGTAGATTGTAATAGTGGTCTTAACGTAACAGGGGACATAAGTGTCACTGGAACTGTTGATGGTCGTGACGTAGCTGCTGACGGAACTAAATTAGATGGTATTGAGACAGGTGCGACAGCAGATCAAACAGCAGCAGAGATAAAAACACTTTTAAATAGCAATGGTATTGTCAATTCAAACGTAGATGCAAGTGCAGCGATAGC
>VTLG01017029.1_pt1 | contig 13176 bp, 17 predicted proteins | sample 4694571 | NCBI WGS metagenome assembly VTLG01 (sample SAMN12604809, study PRJNA352737) | marine metagenome | biome: ENVO:00000447; feature: ENVO:00000209|ENVO:00000569|ENVO:01000036; material: ENVO:00002151; isolation source: viral sequences binned using virsorter ... | reverse complement strand
GAGAAAGCATCTCAAGCACTGAAAATTTTATCAAAACAACAACTGGATTACATTAAACAACGACTTGATACTGGAGGAATAAAATGACTACTTCTACGGTAGAACCTGAAGTAAGTTGGTCTCAAGACCAAATGGTTGAGGTGACTCTTAACGAACCAGATGATTTTTTAAAGGTTCGTGAGACTTTAACAAGAATTGGTGTAGCGTCTAGAAAAGAAAAAAAACTCTATCAATCATGCCATATCTTGCATAAGCAAGGTAGGTATTATATTGTTCATTTTAAGGAGTTATTTGCACTTGATGGGAAACATGCTAATCTCACATCTAATGACGTACAGCGTCGTAATAGGATTGCTCGCTTACTTGCTGATTGGGGACTTATTTCAGTGGTAAAACCAGATTCGGTATCTGATATTGCACCTTTAAATCAAATTAAGGTTCTTTCTTATAAAGATAAAGGTGATTGGATTTTAGAACAGAAGTATAATATTGGTAAGAAAGGAAAAACACAGGAGGAATAATGGTTAACACTATATTATTGATTCTTTTAGTGATCGTTAACTACTCAAATTTTTATCTTACTCATATTCATGGTAGGAAACCGAAACGATTAAGTCGGAAACCATCACCTCGTTTTCTAAGTGATCGTGTATAATTAGTTATGTCGCCGTAAGGGACATCACAACACAAACTCGCTTAGTAAAGGAGCTACAATCATGGGCACATTAGCCAGGTATCATGCTGCACATCTTCCAGAATTGCTGGAGAAGATTAGTAAGAACAGCATAGGAATGGACGATTATTTGAATCGTTTTTGGGATCTCGACACTACTTCCAATTACCCACCCTACAATATTGTACAGGTAAATAATGTCGAATCGAGACTTGAGATCGCCCTTGCGGGGTTTAAGAAAGATGAAGTATCCGTCTATACGGAGTTTGGAAAATTATATGTGGAAGGCAAAAAAGAAAAATCAGAAGATGTTGGAGAATTTGTCCATAAAGGACTGGCCCAACGGTCTTTCACTAGGGTCTGGTCGATCTCAGATGATACCGAAGTACGAGGAGTCAGATTCGATGACGGATTACTGGTTGTAGAACTAGGAAAGATCGTTCCTGAACATCATACTCGTAAGGACTATCTATAAATATAGATGAGTTCGAGATGGAGAGGACCTTTACGGTCCTCTTTTTTTATGTTACAATATTAAAGAGGTAAATTAAAATCATGGCAGATCCGTATCCAGCATTAGGTAGCGATTATCGACCAAAAATTGAGACCTATACAACTAATAGAGGGTTAACTCTAACAGCAGAAGAAGTAGTAGCATTAAGAAATATACTTTCTCATATTCCTGATCCGAGTAAGGAAGTAGTTTCCATATATGATAAGGTAAAACTACTATGACTATTAAATTATGTCTTCTTAAATCTGGAGAGGACATCATTGCAGATGTCAGTGAGATGAATGTAGGAAATGAAGAAGAGAGAAGTGTTGTTGGATATTTCTTAGATAGACCTTGTGTTGTTAAGATGCGAGATCCTAATCTTCTTAATGAGGATGGACCTAAGAAACAATCAGGATTTCAAGTTTCTCTCTTTCCATGGATTCCTCTTTCTGCAGAAACTAGGATTCCTATTCCTGCTGACTGGTTGGTTACTATGGTAGAACCAGCATATAAACTTAAAGAAATGTACGTAGAGGACATTGTAAATTATGGAAATCAAAGTAATAGCACTAACGACGACTCAGCAAGTTCTGATAAGTCAGATTGAGGAGATTCCTGCGGCTGTTCCAGGAGAACCTGATTGTAAATTAATAAATCCTTTTTGGGTTAATCCTTTAGAAGGGAATATTACTCTAGAACCATTTTTAAATAATGTTACTAGAGAGGATGAATTCATGATGAGTTCTGATAAGATACTTACGTTGGCAGAACCCACTCCAACCCTACTTGAAAAATACCAAGACCTTACTGACGAATGAAATTTTATACCAATGTCCAACTAATCGGGAATCAATTCCTGGTGAGAGGGGTTGATGGTGGAAGGAGATATGAGCATAGGGATGAATTTTTTCCTACTTTATTTGTTAAGTCTAAGAAAACGTCTAAATATAAAACGTTGAGTGGAGAAGCAGTTGAATCTATTAATCCAGGAACGGTCAGAGATTGTAGGGACTTCTATAAGAAATATGAGGATGTGGAGGGATTTGAGATATATGGCAATGATCGCTACATTTACCAATACATATCAGAGAAATATCCCGAAGATGAGATTAAGTTTGACATCAGTAAGATTAAACTTGTTACTCTGGATATTGAAGTTGCGTCTGAGCAAGGGTTCCCTGATGTTGAATCGTGTGAGGAAGAGATCCTTGCTATTAGTATACAGGACTATACAACAAAGCAGATCATCACTTGGGGAGTTAAGCCGTTTCAGAATAATCGTAAGGACGTAACATATCATCACTGCCCTACTGAATATGAACTGCTAAATCATTTTATTAGTTATTGGATGCAAGATGTTCCAGATGTGATTACTGGATGGAACATACAGTTATATGATATACCATATATTTGCAAGCGTTTGAGAAGGGTGCTTGGTGAGAAGTTGATGAAGAGATTCTCTCCTTGGGGACTGGTAAGTGAAGGAGAGATTCATCTTATGGGAAGAACCCATACAACTTTTGATGTTGGTGGTGTAACACAGTTAGATTATCTTGATCTTTATAAGAAGTTTACTTATAAGGCACAGGAGTCTTATAGGTTGGATTATATTGCTAGTGTAGAACTTGGACAGAAGAAGTTAGATCACAGTGAGTTTGATACATTTAAGGACTTCTACACAAAGGGTTGGCAAAAGTTCGTAGAGTATAATATAATTGACGTGGAACTTGTTGACCGTCTGGAAGACAAGATGAAGTTGATTGAGTTGGCATTAACTATGGCATATGATGCTAAGGTTAATTATAATGATGTCTTCTATCAGGTGCGGATGTGGGATACCATAATCTATAATTATCTGAAGAAAAGGAATATTGTAATTCCGCCAAAGAACAGATCACAAAAAAACGAGAAATACGCAGGTGCTTATGTCAAGGAACCGAAACCAGGACGCTATGATTGGGTTGTCTCTTTTGACCTTAATAGCCTGTATCCTCATCTTATTATGCAATATAATATCAGTCCGGAAACCCTCCGGGAGACTAGATGTCCCGGTGCAAGCGTTGAGAGGTTTTTAAATCAAGAGGTTGATATAACTGAGGATTATGCAACGTGTGCTAATGGAGCACAGTATAGGAAGGATGTGCGTGGATTTCTTCCAGAGTTGATGGACAAGATGTATGGGGATAGGGTAATATTTAAGAAGAGGATGATTCAAGCAAAGAAGGATTATGAGAAGACCCCCAGTAAAGCATTGGAAAAGGAAATTGCAAGATGCAACAACATCCAAATGGCGAAGAAGATCTCTCTTAATAGTGCTTATGGTGCTATCGGCAATCAGTACTTCAGGTATTATAAATTAGCAAACGCTGAAGCGATTACCTTGTCTGGTCAGGTATCCATTCGTTGGATAGAGAATAGAATGAACCAGAAGATTAATAAAATTTTAAAAACTGAGGATGTTGACTATGTTATTGCTTCTGATACTGATTCCATTTATCTTAATTTGGGTCCTTTGGTCGAAACTGTATACAAGGGCAGAGAGAAAACTAATGAAGGCGTTGTCACGTTCCTTAATAAGGTCTGTGAAGTGGAATTTGAGCCTTTTATTGAAAGTTCTTACCAAGAATTGGCCGACTACGTAAATGCCTATGACCAGAAGATGGTTATGGCAAGAGAGAATATTGCTGACCGTGGTATATGGACTGCTAAGAAAAGATATATTCTAAACGTATGGGATAGTGAGGGAGTTAGGTATGAAGAACCTAAGTTAAAGATGATGGGTATTGAGGCAGTTAAATCCTCAACACCTGCACCATGTAGGGCGATGATTAAGGATGCACTAAAGATAATGATGAATGGAACTGAGGATGAAGTAATTGATTTTATTGATCAATCACGTAAGAAATTTAAAACCTTACCGCCTGAAGAGATATCATTCCCACGATCAGCATCTAATGTTACCAAGTATCAAGCACATTCTACAATATATGCAAAAGGAACTCCTATACATATACGGGGTGCATTGTTATACAACCATTATGTGAAGCAGCATAAGTTGGATAATAAGTACTCTCTCATCCAAAATGGTGAAAAGATCAAGTTCTGCTACCTGAAGAAACCTAATGTTATTCATGAGAATATCATTTCTTTCATTCAGGATTTTCCGCATGAGATTGGTCTTGACAAGTATGTCGATTACGACTTACAATTTGATAAAGCTTTCTTGGAGCCACTCAAAATCATTCTTGATGCAATTGGGTGGAATGTCGAAAAAACTGTAAACCTAGAGCTCTTTTTTACTTAGATGGACTTACCGATCAACGACCAGGATTTAGATACAATAGTTAAAGCCCTCGCCTTAGGTGGGGATGCTAGACTATATCATCTATTAAAAGAGGTAAGGGAGGTAAGAGCGAAGGATCCAAATGGACCCTATAAGAGAACACTTAGAGAGAAAGGAATTGTGATTTAATGTATGTCTTTGAAATTTTTATCATTTAAAAATTTTTGTCAACCCAATTTCATTGATAGGGTATGGATTAGTAAGTCTATCGAAAGAAATTATAAGAGCTCTGTTCTTGATCCGACTGATCATAATTTTTCTATAAAGGATGATCATACTTTATTTTTTTCTAAGTTATATGATAAGTATTTAAAACTTTGTTGTGAACTGTTTGGGAATTTTGATTTATCCGATAGAAATAAAACAATTTGTTGGTGTTATAGAAGCTCTAAAGGTAACTCTGTATCTGTATGGCATAATCATTATGACACTTCTACTATAAATGGTGTATACTATTACCAGGTAGATGGTGATGGGATTGAATTTAGGGATCATTCCCAAAAACAAGAATATATACCGGAACAAGGTGAATTGATTATTTTTCCAAATTATTTGTTTCATAGACCTTGTGTTGCTAATTCAACTAGGAATCGATATTCTATTAATATGGAAATATTAACTCAACAATCAGTACACGAATTATTTGAAAGATTAGATTATGGACTTTCTTAAAGACATAGTAAAAGAAATAGGTGATGACTACACCCAACTCGCAGCAGACATCGACGGAGAAGAAAGATACATCGACACTGGATCGTACATCTTTAATGGGCTTGTTAGCGGTTCCATTCATGGCGGCGTATCTAGTAATAAGATTACTGCCATTGCTGGTGAGTCTAGTACTGGGAAAACTTTTTTCTCGCTCGCAGTGGTTAAGAACTTCCTTGATTCTAATCCTGATGGGTATTGTCTCTATTTCGATACTGAATCCGCAGTTAATAAACCATTATTGGAATCTCGTGGGGTTGACTTAAATCGTACTGTTGTTGTTAATGTAGTTACGATTGAGGAATTCCGTACCAAGGCACTTAAGGCAGTTGATAAATATCTCCAAATGCCCATAGATGAACGCAAGCCGTGTATGTTTGTGTTAGACTCTTTGGGAATGCTCTCAACAGAAAAAGAGATTAGAGACGCACTGGACGATAAACAAGTCCGTGATATGACCAAATCACAGTTGGTTAAAGGTGCGTTCAGAATGTTAACACTTAAACTTGCTCAAGCTAATGTCGCGCTCATCGTCACAAATCATACATATGATGTCATCGGAGCTTATGTTCCAACTAAAGAAATGGGAGGAGGTTCGGGACTCAAGTATGCAGCGAGTACAATCATTTATCTCGGAAAGAAAAAGGAGAAGGATGGAAAGGAAGTCGTCGGAAACATTATCAAAGCTAAGACAGCAAAGTCGCGTTTAAGTAAAGAGAATAAACAGGTTGAGATACGTCTTTACTACGATGAACGTGGTTTGGATAAGTATTATGGTCTCCTGGAATTAGGAGAGATTGGAGAACTGTGGAAGAATGTCGCAGGACGATATGAGATCCATGGAAAGAAGGTTTATGCCAAAGAGATCTATAAGAATCCAGAGAAGTACTTTACTCCTGAGGTATTGCAAGCATTAGATGAGATTGCACAAAAGGAGTTTAGTTATGGATCTTAAGATATATGGATGGGCGTAAATATTTTTTCTTATCAGGGTTACCTAGGTCTGGGACTACTTTACTTTCTTCACTTTTAAATCAAAATCCTGAGATAGGAGTATCAGCTAATAGTTTTTTAGCTGATCATCTTTATAATACTGCAATGTTAAATTTTGATGAGAGGTTGTCTAACTTCCCAGATCATAATTCATTGAATGATTTGATTTCATCTACTTTTGATTCTTATTATAAGAGTTGGCCTCAAAAATATATTATAGATAAAGGACCATGGGGAACACCTTCTAATTTAGGGTTATTAAAAGTATATCTTCAAAATGAAATTAAGATTGTTGTTACTGTTAGAGATATTGTAGAGTTGATTGCATCATGGATTCATCTTGATGCTGATAGATTAAGAGAGGAGTTGGATAAGGATATACAGAATAATCGTAGGTTTAATGAAAGTTATAAATCGGATATAGAACTTTTATGTGAAATAGTAACTCGACCAGATGGACAACTAGAACAATATCTTTTTTCTCTTCATCATTTATTAAAAGAAGAGAATAGACAATATCTTCATTTGGTGGAATATAAAGATCTAGTTCAATCTCCTGAACGAACTCTTAGAGGAGTATATAAATTTTTGGGTATTGATGTTTATAATCATGAATATAAGTTCATTAAACCTTTTACTGTTAATGGTGTCAAATATAAAGATGATACTCTTTATAGTAGAGGAATGCATGACATTAGACCAAAACTTAAGTTTCCAAATTATAAAGTAAAAGATGTTCTTCCAGATTATTTAATTAAACGTTATTCGGGTCGTGAGTTTTGGCGATGAAAAATATAAAGATATTAAAAAAAGGAATAGATGTAAGTAAAGTACTTAAACAACTTGAGCAGTATTCTGATGATTGGTATATTCAGAGGAAGGGTACTGATACTCTATTAGAAAGAGGATATGCCGATATAGAAGTTGGGAATTTACAGCTTATAATGGGAGCAATAACTAAGAAAGAAGATTTTGTAGGAGATTCTGAATTAAGTAGACCTACTAAGGCATACCAAAGACATACAGAAGTTATAAAAATTATAAACCAGGAGTTTCCTGGAAGGGATATTCATCGATGTGGATTTTTGTCTCTTCCGATTGATGGGTATGTTGGTGCTCATATTGATGAAGGAACATATTATAAAACTAGGGATAGATATCATCTTTCTATTGGAGGACAATATCAATATTTTGTTGGAAATGAAAGTGCTATAGTTGACGCGGGGACACTTTTCTGGTTTAATAATAAGATGCCACATGGTGCTGTGAATCTTGGCGATGAGACCAGGATAACCTTTGTATTTGATATGCCACATGGACAAGGTTGAATTTCTAATACTAAGAAATCTTATTCATAATGAGGAGTATATCCGTAAGGTTATTCCTTTTATTAGGGGTGAGTATTTTGAGAATTATAATGAGAAGGTTGTTTTTGAGGAAATAGCAAAGTTTGTTAGTGAATATAATAAACCTGCTACAAAAGAAGTTCTTTGTATTGAGACAGAGAAACGTCAAGATATAAATGATACTTCTTTTAAAGAAGTTACTGATTTAATTAGTACTTTAGAAGAAGAGCATACAGAGTTTAATTGGTTAGTTAATACCACTGAAACTTGGTGTAGGGATCGTGCCATTTATTTGGCATTGATGGAGTCTATACAACTTGCAGATGGAAAAGATGAAACTAAAGGTAGAGATGCTATACCTACAATATTATCAGACGCTCTTGCCGTCTCGTTTGACACTCATATTGGACACGATTATTTAATTGATTATGAAGAAAGGTTCGAGTCGTACCATAGGAAGGAAGACAAGATCGAATTTGATCTGGAATTCTTTAATAAAATTACGAAAGGCGGTTTACCGAATAAGACTCTCAACATTGCTCTCGCTGGCACAGGTGTTGGAAAGTCTTTATTCATGTGTCATGTGGCAAGCTCAGCTTTGCTCCAGGGAAAGAACGTCCTCTACATCACTCTCGAAATGGCAGAGGAAAAGATTGCGGAGAGGATCGATGCTAATCTACTTAATGTTCCAATACAAGATATAACAGATCTTCCTAAACCTATGTTTGAGGATAAGGTAACTAACCTTGCTAAGAAGACACAGGGAACATTAATTATTAAAGAGTATCCAACTGCTGCAGCTCATAGTGGACATTTTAAAGCATTACTACAAGAACTTGCATTGAAAAAGTCCTTTAGACCTGATATAATATTCATAGACTATCTTAATATCTGTGCCTCATCCCGATATAGAGCAGGAAGTAATGTTAACTCCTACTCGTTCATCAAAGCAATCGCAGAAGAATTACGGGGTCTCGCAGTTGAGGCGAACCTTCCGATTGTATCTGCCACTCAAACTACTCGTAGCGGTTATGGTAGTAGCGATGTTGACATTACTGACACCTCTGAATCTTTTGGACTCCCTGCTACTGCTGACCTTATGTTTGCCCTTATTTCTACAGAAGACTTGGAGGGGTTAAATCAAATCATGGTTAAGCAATTAAAGAATAGATATAATGATCCTACGATACATAAACGTTTTGTTGTAGGAATTGATAGAGCAAAGATGAGATTATATGATTGTGAGCAGAGTGCTCAAGAAGATATTGTTGACAGTGGGCAAGAAGAATCTACTCCTGAAGATAAATTTAGGAAGAAGTCATTTGATCAGTTTAAGTTTTGAGAATAGTTTCTTTTAATGTTAGTCATGACAGCTCTGTTTGTTCTTATGTGGATGGGGAGATAGAATTTTATTGTAAAGAGGAAAGACTAAGTAGAGTTAAAAGGGATAAATTTCCCTTTAAGAGTTTGGATTTATATTATGAGCAGGATTTTGGTCCTATCGATCATTTTTTATACTTAACTCCATCTAATAATAATCTTACAGAATTTGAAATTTGTCGCATTTATATTAAAAAGAAATTTGGTATAGAATTAGAAAACTATTCATCATTAAATCATCATGAGTGTCATGCTAGTTTGGCATTTTATAATAGTGGATTTTCTGAAGCGTTGATTGTTGTAGTAGATAGAAATGGTTCTATCTATTTTAGAGATGGACAATCTTTATGTCGAGAATGTGAATCGGTATATGGTGCATCATATTCTAATGATTTTATTCCTCTTTATAAGAATTTCTGGGATTATCAGATAGATTCTAAAGAGATAGTAGAAGGACTTTTGGATCGTACATATGATTGTGATGTTAAGTGTGCAAGTCCTTATAGTATTGTTAAAGTTTATGAGGCAGTTACTACTTTAATAGGAGAAAATCCAATAGAAAACGGAAAGACTATGGGACTTGCTCCGTATGGAAAAGATATGGATTATCCTTCATTGTTTATAGATGGGTGTGGTATATCAAATTATTTTTCTTGTCAAAATGATTCTACGTGTTTTTATCAAGAGGAGATTATAGATTCTTTAACTGAAGAAAACTATCAATTCTATGCTGATAAAGCTAAGCATGTTCAGATTGAGACTCAGAAAGAAGTATTAAAGTTGATTAAACGTTATGTTGAGGAGACGGATGTTAGAAAGGTTTGTGTAGTCGGTGGTTATGGATTAAATGTTGTAGCAAATAATTATTATATTAAGAATTTACCTGATGTAGATTTTTATTTTGAACCTATGGCGGATGATAGTGGTATTACAATAGGAGCATCAATGTTGAAATATAGGAAGGAAACACGAGATGATGCTTTATATGAAGTGGATGATAATTTTTATCACTTCTATGATGAAAGAGTTCCTCCTGGAAAGGAAGCAACCTCTCAAGATATTGTAGATCAATTAAAAGATCAAAAGATTGTTGCTCTTTTTGAGGGTGCTCCTGAGGCAGGACCTAGGGCATTAGGTCATAGATCTTTATTGTTTGATCCAAGAAATAAGGATGGGAAAGATATAGTTAATACTCTTAAGAACAGGGAATGGTATAGACCTTTTGCTGGTGTTATATTAGAAGAACATTTTCCAAAATATTTTAAGACTCTGGGACTTACTGAATCAGAGTATATGACTATCAATTTTGAGTGTAAGGGAAAAACTGTTGGATATGTTCCGGCGATTGTTCATGTTGATAATACGTGCAGAATTCAGACAGTTAATGATGGGGTTTTATTTGATTTATTATCTTTATTCTATAAACAAACTGGATGTCCTATGCTTCTGAATACTAGTTTTAATTTGGCAGGAGATCCTTTGGTTCATAGTGTGGATGATGCATTAGAATTTATAGAGAAAACAAAGAACAATTCTGTTTTTGCTGGAGTTTATTTTGTTGACAAGGAACAAGAAGAAGGGTATACTTTTAAAAGGATTTCTTAAATTTAATGACGGTTGATACTGAAAGATATTTGGACTTTGTTGATGGAGTCACTAGTGATCCTAGTAAGGATTTTGCACAACTTCTTGCTCGCATGACTGCTTTAGAGACAACTGATGATGCAGATATTCCTCATCTTCTCACAGCAGCTCTTGGATTGACTGCAGAAGCAGGAGAGTTTACAGAGGTAGTAAAGAAAATTATTTTACAGGGTAAACCATACAATGAAGAGAATGTATTTCATCTTAAGAGGGAACTAGGAGATATTTGTTGGTATATTGCTCAGGCATGTATGGCACTTGATACTACCTTTGATGAGATTATTGAGATGAATGTAGAGAAACTTCAGGCACGTTATCCTGGTGGATCATTTGATGTTCATAAATCAGAGAATCGTAAGCAAGGCGATGTATGAAGTATACAGTAGATATAGAAGCAGGAGATGCATTTGTAGAAAAGATTAAAAAGAAAGCACCTGCTATTGGTGGGTTTAATGGTGCTTTTAAGATCCCTGATTTTGAGGATTATGAGGAACCTGTTTTAGTATCTGGTGCTGATGGAGTAGGCACTAAGATTAATCTTTGTCAGGTTGCAAATGATTGGTCAACCATAGGGATTGATCTTGTTGCAATGTGTGTTAATGATGTAATTTGTAGTGGTGCTAAACCTTTATATTTTTTAGATTATATTTCTACTCCAAGGATTGATGATAAACTAGATCAAATAATGGAGGGTATTGTTAAGGGATGTGAGATAGCAGAGATGGAACTGTTGGGTGGTGAGACTGCTGAACATCCAAGAGCAAAAGATATTGATCTAGCAGGATTTTGTACAGGTGTAGTGGAAGACTATAATCATATTACTGGGATAGGTATTAAACCAGGTGATAAAATCATTGGTATAGAGAGTAGTGGTCTTCATAGTAATGGATATAGTATGATTAATGATATGTTATTCAGGCACAAGATATTCTTTAAAGATATGCCTGAGTTGCTTACACCTACTACCATCTATGCACCTGTGGTAAAACATTTACTGGAAGAGATGGGTTGTATTTTTGGTATGGCACATATTACAGGTGGTGGTATATTAGGAAATATTTCTCGTTGTATGCCAAAAGGAATAACTGCACATATTGATTATAATTCTTGGACATTGCCAAAGATTTTTAGTACTATTATGTGTGCTGGTGAAATACCTGAGGAGGAAATGAAGAGGGTATTTAATTTAGGAATAGGATTCTGTATAGTAGTTCCTGAATGGGCAGAGGACGATGCTTTAATGAATATTACTCCTTATCATGACTGCTGGACTATTGGTGAGACTAAATAAAAGAAAAGTGTTTTGAGCAATGGAATCCAAAGATCTTAAAGAATTGTCTGAGTTATATCTTAAGACGGTATATGAGGCAAAGGATGAATCTCCTGAGAAAGAAGAGGAGAAAGAGAAGGAAGATGATGATCTTTTTGGATCTCCTAATAAAAAGAATGGTAAGAAGAAGGCAAAGCGCTGGTGGGATGATGATGGTGATGGAAAAGGATATGAGAAAGGTGAGGTTAAGAAAGAAGAGTATGAAGTAACTGCTGCTGATAAGAAAGGTAATACTGAAGCTTGGAAAAGGTATAAAGCAGGTGCTAAAAATGTAAAGACTGGCAAACCTCTTTATAAGGCTGCTGATCATCTTAAGAATGAACAGAATGAATTAGCAACTAAGGAGATTAAAGATCTTCAGAAGGGTGCTAATACTCTTAAAGGTAAGAACATTAAGAAAGCAGACAAACTTGCTGATGAAGTGATTCATGCCAAGAGAGCTCTCCAAGAGAAGCAAAAGGACACTCCTGATCAGGTCAAAGCAGTCATTGCTTATGATAAGGCAAGGAAAGGTACTGATGATGCTACCTATGATAGTGAGCACGGTGACAAGAAGCAGGCCAAGAAAGAACGTGACTATGCTAAGTGGCAACGTGATCAAGGAGCAGAAGATGCTCAGAAATCAGGTCATCCTTGGGAACATGCTAAGGGATCTACTAGAGAGAAAGAAGGTAAGAAGAGTGAAAAACATGCTCACGTAAAGGATTCATTTGAACCCTCTGAGAATATTACTAGGTTAGCTGAGTCTGGTCGTTTTTCTATGGATGAATTATGGAAAATTGTTGAGGTAGAAGAAGGTTATCAGCGTAACCCTGAGAAAGGTGAAGAGGAAGAGCGTAAAGCAGAGAAACGTCGCAGAGAGTCTGGACGTATGCCACCAAGAGGTGACAAGCGTAGAGAAGACTTTGAGAAGTGGTACGCTGCTAACGTGAGATGAAGTCCTTTGGTCAACTTTCCGAAGACCTAGAAACCCGTCGTCAACAACTTAGACAAAGGCAACAACAACAAGTTGCTGGATTTAAGGAGAAGGGTGCTCAGGTAAGTAAAGCAGCATCTGAGAGAGTTGCTGCTCAAAAGGAAAAATCTAAGGAAGCTGCTGAAAGAGCAACAGCAGCAAGAGATGCTATAAAGCAAAGAAGGAAAGCAGCAGAGGATGCAAGAAGGGAAGCGGCTGCCAATAAAAAAGAACGTGAAGATATCTCTAAGGAAATAGCAGCTTCGCGTAAAGAGAAGAATGCTGAGAGAGAAGAGCAGAAATCAGAT
>VTLG01015307.1_pt1 | contig 13176 bp, 13 predicted proteins | sample 4694571 | NCBI WGS metagenome assembly VTLG01 (sample SAMN12604809, study PRJNA352737) | marine metagenome | biome: ENVO:00000447; feature: ENVO:00000209|ENVO:00000569|ENVO:01000036; material: ENVO:00002151; isolation source: viral sequences binned using virsorter ... | reverse complement strand
TATTCTTGTTTAGATATGGAAAGAAAATCTTTGATAAGATAACTGCTGCAATGCAACCTGAGTTTGAAGATGAACAAGCAATCAACCCATTTGATTTTTGGGCTGGTGCAAACTTCAAAATCAAAATCAAAAAGGTTGCTGGGTATTGGAACTATGACTCATCTGAGTTTGCTGCTCCTGCTCCACTTCTAGATGATGACGATGCAATGGAAACAGTTTGGAAGAACGAATATTCTCTTGCAGAACTTGTTGCTCCAGATCAGTTCAAATCATATGAAGATCTCAAGAAGAGACTTGATTATGTTCTTGGTCTAACTGTTGCACCAAAAAGACAAGACCCCGAAGTTATTGATGAAGATAATAACTTAGAGGACTTAAGTGAAGGTCGTGCTGTTGTTGACACAACTCCATCCTCTGTTAATACTGATGAGGATGAAGAAGATGCACTTAGCTATTTTGCAAAACTAGCTGAAAATTAGAAAATACCCCGAAAAAATTTTCGGGCCATTTTTTACGCCAGAGGTCGCTCAAAGTGACCTCTTTTTTTATGGCGAAATTATTCTTGGATTCTCTGTTCTCTTGAGATTTTCACTTACAAATTGAGTCGATGGTTTATATTCCATAATATCTGCAAAGTTATCTAAGAATAGACTTAGATATTCTTGTTTTAAAATATTGATATTTCTTTTATCATCATTTAAATTTGTCTCATGTTCTAAGAAACTAAATGACTTAATCTTTGATTCTGTCCTTGAAACACCATTATCTAAAAAAGTCACCGAAAATCCCTCTGGAACTGTGATGCCACCTCTTTGAATCAATTTACCTGATGAGTCTCTTAGTATTTCAGTCTCATAATGATGAATATTTGTTAATTGCTGTGCTGTATATTTTTCATTCAAATAAGTTAGAAAATCTTGATTACCCATTGGCCACTCATCTCTTACATGAATAATATTGTTTGTTGTTAAAATTACCCAATCAAGGTTTGGGTCATTGTAAAAATTATACGCAACTTGATCTGGTCGTTCATCACCAACGACTGAGTATTTCTCAAACGCAGTGATTTCATCAAAAACATCATCACGCAAAACCGCTCTCTTAAATAAATTTTTTACAATTTGATAATCGTAAGCAGAATTACGATCATTCGCTAAAGATGGATAATCGAGTCTGGGTAGTTGTTTAAAGTAACTATTTGCTGATCCTGAGTATGTCATGTTAGTATCCTACACTACTTTCTGGAGTCATTATTTGATCTTGCTCATAAATTGGTCTAAGTTCAGTGAAGTTTAAATCCATTTTAAGTGCGACTGGTTGTGAATCATGATATGCAGACCAATAACCATTTGGAGCATAGTCAACTGACATGGTTGTCAGTGCAAGACCGCCTGGATTAAATCTGTTTACAGTATCTAGAAGACCACCATCTGCTCTTCGATATTCCAAAACAAATATATCTGGATTTTTTAGATAAGTTGTACTTCTGAACTTTGGCGCCATACCTAACTTTAAGAATCGAATAATTTTTCTTATTTCATCACCTTCTTTTTCACTTCTTGCAACCATTAAAAAACTAAATGCAAAATCACGAATCACAGGCCCTTGAAATAGCATTTCAGAGTTTGGATTTAAAACTTTACCACCCTGTCTTGCTAAAAATGTGTTTGCATCTAAGTCTGTACCAAACATGGCTCCAGCAACTTTAGCGATTGTTCCAGTATATACTGCACCAAATCCTTCTTTAAAAGAACTACCAGTTTCATTAATACCTCTCTTAATGGCGTCTTTTGCATCATTATCAGTTTTTCTCTCCTCAGAAGTTTTTCCAGAGAGTCTTCCATTAAGAGTAGCAAGATTCGCTGCACCAACCGCTGCAAGACCAGACACAGTTAAATCACTTTTACCCCATTCAACACCGTTTACGTCAGTCGCCTTTGGCATCGGTAAATGAACACTTCCTAATAATTGACTACCAACAACACCATCCCCAGCAACGTTAAAATATTCTCTTGTTCTGCCAGGCCCTTGACTTGTTCGAGCAGCTTGTCGATTCACCGCTGACATGTTATACTCTCTTCTTGAAGGCTTACTCGCATTTACGTCACTTCTTTGATAATTATACTTCATAATCTTGAAGTGATCTTGTCTTAAGTTAAGATCAAGTGGATATGACATAGCACTACTACCACCAAACCCACCTGTTCCAAAAGTATCATAGAAACCTTTAGATTTAGGACTTGCAGTGGCAATTGGTTTTGCTCTTTGTTCCTCTAAAAATTGTTGATTAGCAAATTTCTTTTTATTCTTATTAAAAAAATCATCTCTTTCTTCTAATGATGCAAAACTAACATCTGCGAATCCATTATCATTATAATCAGCGTATGATTCTGTATTTCCGCCATATTTAACATGATTAGATGATTCAACTAACGCCTCTTGAGCTTCATCAGATGTAAATATTGGTTTATTTAAATCAGTCGCTACGTTAAATTTTCCGTCCGATCCCTTTTGAGTAACACCAATAAGTTTGCCATCAACGGTATAAGAGAAAGAGTAAGTTTCTCCGTCTATTTCATATGGTTTACTATTTCTTGTCTTCGTCATTAGTTTTTGTTGTAAACTCGGTCTCTTGGGACTGGTATTCCTCTCATATCAACGAATCTTTCAGTGGGTAATTGTGCTACATCTGACCATTCTGTATTTGGGATACGATATGGTGTGCCTCTTACGCCAGTATAAAGATATTTATGTAGAGTTCTTGGAGGAACTGCAACTGCACCCTGAGCAGAGTTATTTAGTAAGCTTATTGCTAATTCGTCTCTTTGATTTAAAGGGACATAATGAAGATTGCAACCAATAAATCCACCAGTTTGATACTCTATAACATATGTAAGAGGATACATGTCATAATATGGTTGTTTGGTTTGTGCTGAGTATGTGTAAAAATATAATTGGCCAGGTGAAAATCCAGCTGTATCCGCAGCATCATCATCAAAATTAGTTGAACCAAGTTCATCAAGTAATTGACTACGAAAAAACTCTTCGCTGACTTGACCAGAAACTTTATTTAATATTCTTTGAAGAATGCTCATCTTATTCCCAGTTCTTTTTCAGTCATAATCTTGAACTCTAATTTACGATCTTCACAAAATTCTCGAGCTGCTTTCCATTTAGCTTGATTCTTAACATATGTCATTGATTCATTTATCATTGTTTTTCTTGATTTACCTTTTGTCGCCTTTGGTTGCAATGTTTCTCTCATCGGTTTGACTTCAATTACTGATCTACGGATATTGCTGTCTTTGTCTTTGTATTTAATAAAGAAGTCGGGAAAATATCTACGAACACGATTTGTTGTTGGATCTAAATAAGGGATCCAAAATTCTTCAGACGCCCATTCAAGTATATTTTCATTCAAATCGCAGTAATTCATGAATTTTCTTTCCCATAAAGACCTATAAATAATATTATTAGAATCCCCTTTGTACTTTTTAGGGTTAGATGGTCTATATATCCCTTTATAACTCATATATAGTAATAACAACTTAAACTTATTTATCGTGTCATTTCCAAAAAGAAATCAAATATTTCAAGGTAAGATTGATAGAATCAAAGATTCGATTGCAAGACCGTCTCTTGATACTTTTTATCAGGTTGATTTCTCCTTTGGAAAACAATCAATTTGGTTAAGAGGCAATCAGCCAGGATTAAACAGAACTCAAGGACTAGATTTTACAACAAAGATGTCCTTGTTATGTACACAAGCTGAAATTCCAGGCACAAAATTTTCTGAAACAACTACAATTGGTCATCATCAAGGAATTCAAGAGTCATTTCCCAATCTTAGAAACTTTCCTCCATTAAATTTAACTTTTTATTGTGATGCAGATCATGTAATTCTAGAGGTCTTAGAAACTTGGATGACATATATTAATCCAGTGTTTACTGGACTAAGAAGTGCTGATGCATATACACGTTTTAATTATCCAGAAACTTACAAAGAAACAATTCACATCTCAAAATTTGAGAGAGATACTTTCACATTAGATAAAAGATCTACAAGTTACAAGTCTAATATCACAAGTTATGAATTTGTTAACGTTTGGCCTGCTGACTTGACATCCATGAGAGTTGCCTACGGTGACTCAAATGTGTTAAGATGTAGTGTGCAGTTTGCCTATGATAGATTCTTTACAAGTTTCAATTATGCAGATATACGATCTCAAGTTGTCAACGGCCCTAGGGGTCTTGTAAATTCAAAAGATATCAAAGCGACTACTGACGCTGAAAAATACGGAGACACTTACCCAGATGGTTTCAATTTTGGAAAATCTACTGATGATTTCTCAAAAGATGATAGATATCAAAGTTCAGACTTCAAAATAAAGAGAAATAGAAGGGGTAGAAGAGTCAACTAAATAAAACACTGAATAGTAAATCATGCCATTACCAACTATTGAAACTCCTGTTTATGAGTTAAAATTACCTTCAACAAATAAAAAAATTAGGTATCGACCTTTTCTTGTTAAGGAGGAGAAAGTTTTAATTATTGCGTTAGAATCAAAAAATCAAATTGATATCACAACTGCTGTGACAGAGGTTTTAAAGAAATGTATCTTGACTAAGGGAGTCAATGTTGATAGTCTACCTACATTTGATATTGAATATCTATTTTTAAATATTCGATCTAAATCAATTGGAGAAGATATTAAATTAACAGTCACTTGCCCTGATGATAATGAAACAACAGTTCCAGTTACAATATATGTTGATGAAATTAAAGTGACTAAACCAAAGGGACATAATACTGATATTGTTTTAGATGATAAATTAACGCTTCGTATGAAGTATCCATCACTTCAACAATTCATATCAAATAACTTTGAAACAGATGATGAAGCGGAGACTATGGTTGACAAAACCTTTAAAGTTGTCGCCGATTGTATAGATACAATTTATAGTGGAGAGGATGCTTGGGACGCTAATGATTACACTCCACAAGAAAGACTTGACTTTGTTAATCAATTGAGTTCAAAACAATATAAACAAGTTGAAAATTTCTTTTCAACAATGCCTAAATTATCTCATACCATTGAGGTGGTAAATCCAAACACGAATGAAAAAGGCAGTGTCGTTTTGGAGGGTCTTGCTGATTTTTTCGGCTAAGTATTGCAAGAGAGGATCTTGAATCCTATTACCGTATCAATTTCGCTCTCATGCAATACCATAAATATAGCTTGACGGAACTCGAAAATATGATGCCTTGGGAAAGGGATATTTACATCACCCTTCTCCAAAATTATATTGAAGAACAAAACTTAAAGAACCAACAACAACAGGGCGTTCAAAGGTATGGATGAAGAAGAATTAGAACAACCTAAAAAGATAAACTTAGGAAGTTTCTTTGAAAGAGTCGATGGACTTGAGAAGAAGGCTAACTCTGCCTTGTCACAGGCTAATTCAAATCTTGGTGTCATCAATAATCATAAAACGATAATCAATAATTTGTCCATCTCAATCGAGGCAATGCAAACAAAGATTAGAGATATTGCAAATTATATAATAATTGAAAAGAAAGTTGAGAAAGACTTAGCAGAAGATAGACGTTTAGAAGAGCAAGACGCTGAACAAAAAAGACAGATGATCGAGAGGAGTGATAAGATTCAGCCAGGAGGTGAACAGAAAAAAGTTACTCCGAGTGAAGAAAAAACAGGAGGAGGTGGAGGATTCTTTGGTGGTCTTTTAAAACTTCTTGCAGTTGGAGGACTAGCAGCCTTTGCTCTTAAGTTAGCACCTTTACTTGTGCCTACTCTTTTAGGTTTAATGGGAGCTGGAATAACAGTATTAGCTGGACTCGCCTTCACTAAACTTTTACCTAAGATTTTTGACAAGGTAGGAAATATTATTACTGGTATTAAAGATAGTATTGGGAACCAATTGAATAAAATGAAGGAGTCGATTGGAAAACTTGGAAAGAATATTGTAGAGGGAACTAAAAGAACTGTGGGTGGTGTTGCTGATTTTCTCACTGGTGGCATATTTGATTTTGATAAAAAAGGTGATTCAGAGAGTGATAAAATTTCACCATCAGGTATGATGTTTAGAGCTGGTAAAGAAATTGTAGGTGATGTCAAGGAAAGAGGTTTTAGTGGTGTTGTCGGTGGTGTTGGTGACTTTTTAACTGGCGGTGTGTTTGACTTTGATAAAAAGGGTGAATCTGCTACTGATAAGGTTTCGCCTTTAGGAATGACAATGAAAGTAGGAAAAGCGTTGTTTGAACCTTTAGAAGAGAAGGAGGAAAAAAGATTAATTACTGTAAATTATGCAGAAAAATTAGATGATGCTTTAAAAAGAAGAGAAGGGTATGAAGAATCTGGTGATATAAAACGTGTAGAAGGAGTGACAAGAAAAATTGAGTTTTATCAAGAAAAACTTAAACGTGGTATTGTAGAGGAACAAGTTCTTGCAACAGTAAAACCATCTGAGAATCCATTAAAAAGAATTATTGGTGGTATAAGTGATAGAGTAGAGAATGTTAAACAGGCAATCGTAGGTGACAATGAAAATAATGATAATCAAAGCACAATGGTTCAGGCTAGTAAACCACAAGTATCTGATGCTCAAATAAAACTGACTCAGGCTCCTATGCCTTTCATTAGAACCATTGAGAATCAATACTTATCTATTTCTCCAAAAAATAATAAACTACCGCCAGAAATTGCTAGGATGATACAATAATGGAAAATAATCCACCCATACTCCGAAGATGTAGTTTGATTCCTGTAGAGGGAGGCGCCTTGAAGGAGGAATATGATATAACAAGAGGTGTGATCGCTATTGATTACTATGAGAGTTTAGAGAGTCCTTCCATATCAATGACTATTACTTTTATCGATGTTGACCAAGTGATAGGTCGTGAAGGAATTACTGGCGGTGAGTATATAGATGTAACTGTAAAACCAGTTGATTCGGATGAATTCAAAATTACTAGTAAAAAACACAAGATGATGTTGAACTCTGTTAGAAATATGACAACAGAGAGTAATAAACAGGTTGCAACTTTAGAATTTGTTTCAGTCGAGACAATCGTTAATGAGACTGCTAGGGTGAATCGTAGATTTACTGGAAATATAACTCAAATTGTTAAAGAATTACTGAAGGATGAAAAGGGAGTGCAGACAAATAAAAATTTAGATAGTGACGACGCTACAAACTCATATACATTTATAGGTAATTTAAAGAGACCATTTGATACTATTCAATGGTTGTGTCCAAAAGCACAAGCTTCTAAAGAGAGTTTTGGGTTTTTATTTTATGAAACCATAGAGGGATATCACTTTAGATCAATTCAAAGTTTATTAGAACAGGAACCAATACCATATCAACAATCTGATAGACCGATTGAGGGGAATAAAATTCTACAAAATAATTTAAATCAAACAAATGATATTGGTATGAATTGCAGAATGGGAATGTATGCAAACAAAACCATATATATTGATATTGAGGAACAGACAACTGAAGTTGTTGATTATAAAATTAAAGAGTTAAAATTAAAAAAATCACCTACGTTGCCCTCTAAATTAGACACGTTTCCAACACGATTAATGCTTCGAGTTGATGATGTTGGAGTTGCACAAGTAGGAGCTGCCAAAAGTGATGTTCAACCAAAATCACAACTTGCCAAGTATCAAAATAAATCTTATATTAGGAATAACTTATTATTTTCACAATCTTTAAGTATTTCAATTCCATTGAATATTAATCTACAAGCTGGACTTGTAATTGAAGTTAAGTTTCCTCTTAAAAATGAAGATGGGAGTTCTTCAACTGATAAGTATGGAAATGAGAAGACTGATGATCCTAGTGGGAGATATCTTATCTCTCAACTAAGACATCTGATGGCTGGTGGAAGATCGGAAACTCAACTCACATTGATTCGTGATGTGTTCATTCCTAACAAAGATGAACTTACAGACACAGGAGACTTAATTAAGGCTGATAACCGACAATATGGAAACACTTATCCAGCGTTTAGATAAAATGCTTAAATAAAAGAAACAGGAGAATCAAATGAAATCAATCGAAGACCACATTGAATACGACAAGAAAATTGCTGATGACCCACAGGCGAATCCAGCAGCAAGAAGACATGCAAAAGAAGAGTTGCATGAGTTAGAGGAGTATGTAGAACATCATAAGGAAGAAATAGAAGCAGGCGACCATCATGATCCTAATGCTTTAGAACTATTTTGTGATATGCATCCTGACGAACCTGAGTGCTTAATTTATGACGATTAACTAGATGTATCAACCATCAGCTACTAACTTCATGGGGAGAGACCCTATGCAATGGTGGATTGGTCAAGTTACCGATCCAGTTAAAGGAGAGTGGGGTGATGCCTTAGAGAAAACAAGAGACGCAGATCCAGACAAAAAAGATATTTATTCACATCGATGTCGTGTTCGTATTATTGGATATCATGGATGTGAGGACGATCTACCAGACAAAGATTTACCATTAGCACATGTTCTTTTACCACCTAACACCACAACCACTGGTGCTTGTGGTGAAACAATGGAATATCAGGGTGGAGAGGTTGTAGTTGGATTTTTCTTTGATGGTGCTGATGCTCAACAACCAGTTATATTTGGAACTTTATTCAGACAACACTTTATTGAAGACCAAATAAAACAAGCAGACTACAACGCAAAAAAACAAACATGTTTTAAACCTTGGACTCCACCAGAGGTCACATCTAATCTCAATAAGAATCAAGTAGCTTTAGGTTCAGTCAAGAAAAACTTTGTCACAAATAATGCAGAGAAGAATGTCGCACATAATCAAAAGGAAGAGGCTACAAATGGTAAATTCGATAATGCCACTGCCTGTCAAGATAATGAAGTATCAAAAATATCAAACACAATAAAAGAATTTACTCAAAAGGCACAAAAATTACAAAAACTAAGTGGAGCAAATGAATACGTTAATACAACGTATGGTGGTATCACTGACATTCAATCGGAATTAAAGTTAACATCTAATAAACTTCATAATTCAATGACGAAGTTGGTTCGTCGTGGTCGTTCATGGGTAATACAAGATACTCTAGAAAAGTTAAATACAACTCTCAAAGATAAAGTAGCAAAACCATTACAAGCTCCAACTGCTGAGGCTACAAATTCATTAGTAAATACCATGTTTTGTAATTTTGAGAAAATACAGGATGGTTTATTAGATTATCTTTTTGATAGTTTAGAAAATATGTTAGGTCAGGTTTTAGATGTCCCTATCTGTGGTATTGAAAATTTCTTAAGTGATATGTTTGGACAGATTAATAATATATTAGATACAAGTTTAGGAGATATGTTTGGACAATTAAATTCCATTAGCCCTGGCATTGGTTTACCAAGTAAAACATTTTCAAAGGCAATTAAGTTTGCAAATATTATTACATCCGCTCTTGATTGTGATGCACAAAATTGTCCACCAAACACAACATTCTCTGCGAAGAGTGGGACATCATTGTCTGGTGATGATGATTTCTCTAATATCACCAGTAAGATGGGAATAAGTTCTTTGGTTGATCCATTTTTAGAAACTCTTGATAATGCTATTCCAGCAGTTCCATCTGCACCTGATTGCAGCACTAATGTTCTTAAATGTGGCCCACCAAGAGTTGACTTTATTGGTGGTGGAGGCGAAGGTGCAACTGGTAGTGCAATTGTAAACGTTCTTGGACAAGTGATTGGTGTTTCAATTCTTGGTAAAGGATCTGGATATAGTGAACCACCTTTACTTTCATTCTTTGATAGTTGTGAAAACGGTTATGGAGCTGGAGGTTATGTTAGATTAAATGATGATGGCACAGTCAAAGATGTGGTGATGATAAGTGGTGGTCAAGAGTATTTGCCTAATACAACAGAAACAGACTTTGATGGAAATGTGAAAGAGATAATTCCAGATCCAAACGCAAACTATGACGGTGCAGTGTCTTATGTCACAACATTATCCGATGTTGTTGTTCAAAATACAGGATTTGGATATTCTGATGGTGACACAATTACAGTTAGTGGTGGGTCTGCTACGTCTACTACAGGGGATGGTGATGGTGTAGGACAAGCAGAAGTAGAATTAAATATTCAAGATGGTTTAATTGTTGGTGCAAATATTGTCAATGGTGGATTTGGATTTACTTCCATTCCAAATTTAACAATAAATAGTGACACTGGAGCCCTTGCTAAATTAAAACCAGTTCTTCAGTTTACTAAAGTTGATGATGCATCTCAACTTGCTCAAATATCTCAAGATGCTGTTGTAACCGTAATTAGTTGTATCGAAAAGTAAAATGCCAAAACATCATAAAGCGCCAGATGACGGAAAAAATACATGGAGAAAATCTTTCGCCCAAGGAAGATTTTTTCTTGAGTGTGGGCAATCTAGTATTCATGGAGATTCAACCTATGAAGTTATAACAGGAGAGGCACAATCTTTTGGATTTTATGCTGGCACAGGACAGGGTGCATCTGAAGGAGGTGGGCCTGGGACTGGTAGAGCAGTTATGTACACGCCAGGAGCATCTCATGAATATCTTGGTGAAGGTTTGATGGTTAGAAATGCTGGAGATGTTAAACAACTTCCAGCAAAATTTATAAAATGTTATAGAGGTGACACAATAATTGATTGTGAAAATGGAGATATAACTTTAAGAGGAAGAAATATTAACATCGAAGCTGTTGGTGGTGGTCAAGATGGTGTTATCAATATAAATGGTAATCGAATTGTAGATCTTAATGCTCCAGACATAAGACTTCAAGCTGAAAAGGTATTGATAGATGGTAAAATTAATGTTAATATTATAAGTAATGGATTTTTTCAACTTAGATATGGATTCGCACTAGCGGCAGCGGAGGCTGACATGAATTTTGGTGCGATGGCGAAAGTTCTAGAGAAAGCTACCACAATTAAACCACCTAATTTGAGTGGTTATGAAGGCCCTAAGGCTTCTAAGTCAAACTAAAGAAAATGCACATACTCAAGACACAAACAGATAAATTAATTGTAGGGACAAATGATATTGCTTATCAAGCTCCAGACATCTCACCGACTGGAACTGCAATATTAAATGGCCCTGTTTATGTTGGAAACCCATCACCAACATTAGCATATCCTGGCATTTTAAATATCAGTTCAAACTCTGCACCTCAACAACCATTTGATACGCAACCAGAGTGTAAAGCAAAATTAGCGATGTACTCTGTTGGTAATGTGAGAATCAATGGTGATGGTAAAACATCTCATGGATTACAAGTATCAGGTGGTGGATCTGTTGATGTATTAAGAGTTGATGGTGATGCATTTTTCTCTGGTTCAGTTGATTGTGGTAATAAAGGAAGACTTGCATCTAGATTTGCTGCTGCAGATGCATCTCCAAAACCATTTGATTTAGTTCATCCTACAAAGGGTATGGGTCATCGTCTTCGTTATGCTTGCATTGAAGGCCCAGAGGTTGCAGTTTATTGTCGTGGTAGATTAAAAGAGTCAAATGTAATTCATTTACCTGACTACTGGAAAGATTTAGTTCATGAAGATAGTATCACTGTTCAGTTACAACCAATTGGATCAAACCAAAATCTTGTGATTCAAGAGTTTAATAATGAATTTATTGTCATCGCAGAGGATTCAACTAATACTGATTTGATTACTGATCTATCAACTATTGATTGTTTCTATCATGTGTATGGTGAAAGAAAAGATATCAATCCCTTGATAGTTGAGTATGAAGGCAACAGTTGGGAGGATTATCCAGATCCAAACTATGATCCAAATAAGGTTGATTCTGATAAGAAGAATACAAAAGATCCTCGATTTGATGGCCCACCAAACACACTTACAAAATGAGTTTTCCTTACATAGAAGAAAATTTTATTTCTTTGAGTGAGTGTCAAAGACTTATAGATTATGCTAAGTTAAATAAGAGTGAAAATGTAAGTCGTGATGATGTTTATTCTACAGATATTGAATGGACTGATCATGGTGCTACATATTATGGTAATAATGTTGATCCTATAACACCCGAAGATAGTGACGAGGTAGTTACAAAGGTTACTGAAAAGTGTAAAAGTTTAGTTGATTGTCAATTGGGTTATGTTGGTATCGTTAGATGGCCAATAGGAACATTTATGAAACCTCACTTTGATAGTAATAATGTTCACACACCAAATAAAGTTGCAGCGATGCTGTATCTAAATAATGATTTCGAGGGTGGAAACTTAATTTTTGAAGATAGAGTGGTAAAACCAGAGCCAGGAAAATTAATTATCTTTGAAAATACAAAAAATCTTCATTATGTGGATAAAGTAGAGGATTCAGAGAGATATGCTCTCTCCTTTTGGTATTATTCCGTTGAATAAATAAACTTAGACAGAATCTGTAATTAGAGAAAAATAGGATGCCTCTTTCAAGACTGGAGAATTTTCTAAAGAATATACAAGGTAACGTCATCTACGTTGATCCCAATGAATTGGATGCGACTGATAGTATTGAAAACCAAGGAAACTCCCAAACACGACCATTTAAAACCATACAGAGGGCTCTAATCGAAGCGGCTAGGTTCTCGTATGTTGTAGGACAAAGAAACGATAAGTTTGATTTAACAACAATCATCCTTGCTGCTGGTACACATACAGTGGATAACAGGCCAGGATTCATACCTGTTAATGTAAGTGATAACGCAAGATATACAACAAGATTTGGAGAAACTAATCAGATATTAAGTCCATTTGGACTAGGTAGTAACTTTGATTTAACATCACCTGATAACGAACTATTCAAATTAAATAGTGTTCGTGGTGGTGTCATCATACCAAGAGGTACATCAATTGTAGGTAAAGACCTTCGTAAGACAAAGATAAGACCAAAATATGTTCCAGATCCAGAAAACGGCAATATCGAACCAAGTGCAATATTCAGATTAACAGGTGCTTGTTATATTTCACAGTTTACTATATTTGATGGAGATCCATCAGGTAACGTATATAAGGATTACACTGCAAACTTATTCACACCAAGTTTCTCTCACCACAAATTAACTTGTTTTGAGTATGCTGATGGTGCAAATGCAGTTCGTATTAAAGATAGTTTCATTGATGTAACTTCAACATCAACTGACC
>VTLG01004829.1_pt1 | contig 13176 bp, 20 predicted proteins | sample 4694571 | NCBI WGS metagenome assembly VTLG01 (sample SAMN12604809, study PRJNA352737) | marine metagenome | biome: ENVO:00000447; feature: ENVO:00000209|ENVO:00000569|ENVO:01000036; material: ENVO:00002151; isolation source: viral sequences binned using virsorter ... | reverse complement strand
ACTTGTCCAAAAAGAGCATCTCTTTAATTTTGGCTGGAATATTTTTGTAACCCTCACTATGAGCCAAAAATTTTGCTCTTTCCTGAAGCTTGCCCAATTCATAAAAGATGCCGTTTGGTGAAATATCAGCAATAAATGTTGCATGATCTTTCTTGGCTCTAGCTTGCCAAGTATTCCAAAGCTTTGAAGCTTTAGCCATGTCAGTATTTAAAACACTTGAACCAGTTTGATTTACATCAACCGTTCCTTTCTTTGGTGCTTTAGCTTTTACTGATTTAACAATCTTTTTTACATTAGCTTTAGTTTTAGTTGCTTTAGTCATTTTTTAAATCCTTTATTTGTTTAAGTTGTTTAGGCATAGCTTGCGCCCTAGTACTTCATTAAAGCATTTAAATTAATAATTCAACCCCCTAAATAAAAAAAATTTCATATTCAATATTTGTCCAAGCTTGGACAAGTTTATTGAGATGTTTTTGGTGCATTATATATAATGAATTGATTTTAATAAGAACGTAAAGGGAACAAACGCTGTAAATGATTTTTATGTAGTTACATAGCTAAAATAATGAATGGCTCTGTATGGCTCTTAATCTGGAGCTATGACCATAGGGGGTATATTTACACCAACTCTAATATTTTGCATCAATTCTAAAAAATACAGTTTCTGAGTAGGTATTATATAGGCAACTGATAGCATATCAGTAAATCAACCTAGTAAATCAGCCTATTTTGTTGAGGTTTAGGGTTCGTTGGTGAATTGTTTAGGGTAAAAAATAAAAACCAAAGAATATATTTAACGCGATAAGTCTTTTTCTCGCCTGCTCGCACCCATGCAGGGGTCACGTGGGGGGTGTGCGTTAGCGTATACACAGAAATACACAGATCAGGTATTTTCACTGTTAACCACTATAGCAACTGGCAGCTATATATGTGTCATTATTGCAACATTCTTAATTATTATGCCTATTACATACGTTTTTACTTGACATGCCTCACTAAAACTGGTATAATTATATATAACTAAACATGCACTACACTTAAAGTGTATACACTTAAACTATCCCTTATATTAAAACTTATATTACACTCTATATGAATCACTTTAAATGGTCTTATAGATATAATATACGTACAAATTAAATTAAGGCTTGACTTTGGCACGAAAATCAGTAAAACTATACACAGACAATGTTATTGAAGAGTTTTATAAAGCTCTTGTAAATAACAGTCTTGATAAATTACACATACCACACAGTGATGTATTCTATGTAAGGACTGCAGTAGAGGCTCACTATGGTCGTTCTTTTACTCTCAAAGAAGTAGAGGACGCTATGAAGGCAGAGGGGTGGAAAGACTCCAATGATTAAGATAAATAGGAGATAAACAATGGCAATGCACACAAAAAAGAAAACCCCTCCAAGTGGAGATAAGGGAAAGGGATTACGTAATTTACCAAAAGCTGTACGTAATAAAATGGGTTTTATGAAAAATGGAGGAACGGCTATGAAACACACAAAGAAGACCAAAGGTTATGCTAAAGGTGGCATGAAGAAACCTAAGATGATGGGTGGCGGCATGAACATGAAAGGTAAAAAGACCAAAGGTTACGCTAGAGGTGGAAAGAGATAGCATATCGGACTTGCAATATTGTCTGTAGTATGATATACTAATATATGTTATAACTACCTTGTGCTAAAATGCACATATATAAAAGGAGTTATAACATGAAACAGTATTTATATAAACTATGGGAACGCTATCAAGTATACCAAGAAACAAGAGCAGCATACGAAGTGTTGCATGCTTTAACAGACTATCAGCTTAAAGACATTGGTATAGGTAGCAGAAGCGATATTAGGAGAATGGTATGCAAGTATCAGAAGAAGTAAGTGTCGTACTTAATAAGTAATGTACCACACTTTAAATGTTGGGTTCGAAAAGAGTTTACCTGCAATCACCAAAACTATCATGGTGAATTTTTACATGCAATGGTGTTTGCAGTAAACACGATACCTGACAGGTCTTTAAGTTTTCAGCTAGTGTTCACTGGCTGCGAAGTTGACAGAGAAGACGGACCTGAAGAAAACGTACACGGTGGAGCTATGTGGGCTAGGATGCCCATACAGGCTCTAGTAGCTGACATACCAGTAGATGACTGGGCAGTGCCAATGGAAGATCATATATGTCAACCTTGGGATTGTGAATCAAGACATCACAGCGTAGTAGTGCTAGACAGAGTTAGTTCTTCACCTTGGCTATGTAAAATAGACAATGAGTTTTATAAAGGTAAATATCTATTTACTGTTGACTATACAGACAGTGATATAGCTGATGACCCTGCACAACATAAACAGTCACATGTTTTATATTTAACAGATGCAGGAGAATGGACAGGAAACTTAGTAGCACTACCTAACAATAGAGTTAGAGCTACAAGCCCTGCTCTTTGGAGAACTGGTGAAGGTGCGCCTGACTTTACACCGTCACAGTGGACACACTCAGCAGAGAGTCACGAAAGTTACCTAGACCCATCTATAACCTTTAATAACTTATATGAGGATAGACATGACAGCAAAAGCAAAAGCAACGGTAAAAAAAGTAGCAGGAAAACTACGTAAAGCTAGTAAGGCTCACGCAGGTCAAGCAAAGGCTTTGTCTGCATTAAAGCTTAAAAAGGGTGGCAGCACTGTAAATAAAGCAGGTAACTATACTAAACCTACTATGCGTAAGAATTTATTTAATCGTATTAAGGCAGGCACAAAGGGTGGTGGAGCAGGTCAATGGTCTGCTAGAAAAGCTCAAATGCTTGCTAAACAATATAAAGCAAAAGGTGGAGGCTACAGATGAGAAGATATATTAAAAGATTATGGTGTGCTTTAATTAACAGAAAATGTTCAGACAACTGCACTTGTAATGAGTAAAGATCCTAAAGTAGGCACAGGTAAAAAACCTAGAGGTAGTGGCAGAAGACTTTATACAGATGAGAATCCAAAAGATACCGTCAGTATAAAGTTTGCTACCGTTCAAGATGCTAAAGATACAATAGCTAAAGTTATGCGTATCAAAAAACCATTTGCTAGAAAGATACAGATATTAACTGTATTAGAGCAAAGAGCTAAAGTTGCAGGTAAAATGGAACAGGCAAGATTAGCAAAGGAAGCAAAAGAACGATTGAGGAGACAGAGAAATGGCACTGGCAAAAAGTCAAAGAAGTCTTAAATCGTGGACTAAACAAAAGTGGAGAACCAAAAGTGGTAAGCCTTCTGCTAAGACAGGAGAGAGATATTTGCCTACAGCAGCAATCAAGGCACTATCTCCACAAGAATATGCAGCTACAACAAGAGCTAAAAGGAAAGGTACAAAGAAGGGTAAGCAGTTTGTTAAGCAACCTAAAGGAATTGCTAAGAAAACTCGTGCTTACCGTAAGGTTACTTAGACCTAGACGGTGGCAAACATATGCTCTATTTGTGGGCATGATACGGTTCTAATAAAAAACCGATTATCATGTTTGTATTGCGAAAACTTCTATGATGCAGAGTTAGCAAAAGCATGGGTAAACTATATTTATGACACAAAAGAAATTTCAGAAACACAGCGAATACGAAGACTACGACCTAGATGGAGATGGGGTAGTGACAGATGAAGAACTTGCACACGCAAAAGAAATAAATAAATCTGAAGCTGAGTTACGCAAACAAAGAGCGCAACGTAGAATGGCTACAGCTACATTAATAGGAATGGGAGCATTTACAGCAGGAATGTTTTTTATGCCTATTGAACATATAGAGGCACTGTCTGATTTATCTAATCTGTTTTATATATCAGGTGCAGGTATAGTTGGTGCATATATGGGAACATCCGCATGGATGTCAAATAGAAGTAAATAAGAAAGGTACACATGGCAGATAACGTAATTAATATAAATCAAAAAGATTATAAACTAGAGGACTTAGATAGTAAATCTAAATATATAGTAGCGCAGATACGAGACTTAGAAGGTAAAGTAGCTGCAGCTAAATTTCAATTAGATCAACATGAGATAGCTAAACAGCAATTTGTTAATATGTTAATAGGTGCTGTAGAGGGTAAGCCAAACGGAAAAGATAATTAATGTTTAATCTAGCAGGAACATTATTATCATCAGCAGGAAATTTAGCATCTACATGGTTAGATGGTAAAGTAGCCGCTAACAAAGCTGAAGCGGAGATTCGTCTGAAAGAAGCTACAGGCGATATAGATTGGGATCTAGCTGCTATTAGGGCATCTCAGAGTTCGTGGAAAGATGAATGGATTACTGTACTTTTCTCCATTCCGTTAGTACTGTCCTTCTGTGGTGATTGGGGTAGGGAGATAGTAGCAAATGGTTTTACTGCTCTAGCAGGTATGCCTGACTGGTATCAGTATAGTTTAGGTGCTGTTGTAGCTGCATCACTAGGAACAAAAGGGGTAGCTAAGTTTTTTGGACCTAAGAAAAAATGAAGATATTTTTATACGTAATGTTCTTAGTAAATGATGTATGGTGGATTGACCCTAACTTTCCACCTGTAATTATGAAAGATGCACAACAATGCAGAGCAATGGAAAACTATTTTGATATTCAAATGAGGACAATACAAGAGAATGAGTACAGAATCGGATGCATCCAAGCAAATGACATATGGGGATTTCTTGTTGATACATATGGGTCACGTTCCTATAAAGGTAGTGAAATTTAAAGGTAACTATTTAGGTGAAAGAAGAATACCGTTAGCACGATTTAATAGTAAAAGGAAATATAGACATGGCTTACACACTGTCCACAAGATCTCTAGATAAACTAGAAGGAGTAAATGAAGACTTAGTACGAGTTGTTAAAAGAGCAATAGAACTTACAAAGATTGACTTTGGAGTTATCTATGGCATGAGAACCAAAGAAGAACAACAAAAGTTATTTGATTCTGGTAAATCTCAAACTATGAAGTCTAAGCATCTAACAGGTGACGCAGTAGACTTGATGGCATATGTAGATGGTAAAGCATCATGGGAACTTAACTTATATGATGACCTAGCTGACGCTATGAAGTGGGCAGCTACAGAATATGGAACTACAATTAGATGGGGTGCAGCTTGGCATATACCTGATATATCTACATGGGATGGCACTATGGAAGAAGCTATGATGGCTTATATTGATTTACGTAGGTCAGAAGGTAGAAGACCATTTATTGATGGTCCGCATTTTGAATTAAACTAGGGGAAAATAATGGCAAAATCAATAAAAATTAGTGAGTTAAAAGGAATGTCTTTGGAAGATTTACGTTCTCTTAGTTCTAAATTAAAAGATGTACCTAGAGCAACTTTAGTTAGATTAAAAGCATATTTAAAAAATCAACACGTTGCTGAAGTAGGAGATAAGCCCTACAATATTAATGAAGATGTTGATCGAGTATTAAAAGAGATAGAAGAAGAGCAAGCAGAAAAAGAAGGTAGAAGTAAGCGGCAACAAGCTATAGAGGAACTAACTAGAGATGAAGGATTGCCACCAGAGGGCAATAGAGGTATGTATGTAACAGGTAAAAAGAAAAGAATGGGTAATACAGACTATCGTAAGTCAGGTATGTTTTATGGTGGTATGAAAAAGAAAAGTAAATGACAAAAGGCACAATGAAAGGTCATACTATTGGTGGAGGTCATAAGCGTCCTACTAAAGCAGGCGCAGGCATGACCAAGAAAGGTGTAGCAAAGTATCGTAGAGATAATCCCGGAAGTAAATTACAAACAGCAGTTACAGAAAAAAAGCCTACAGGTAAACGTGCAGCAAGAAGAAAATCATATTGTGCAAGATCTGCAGGACAAATGAAAAAGTTTCCAAAAGCCGCAAAAGATCCGAATAGCAGATTACGGCAAGCCAGAAGACGGTGGAGGTGTTAAATGGCAGATGTACCCCAACAATCTACAGAAGCACAAGATGCACAATTTATAATAGAACTTGTGGGAAGAAATGATCCTGATATAAATACTAATTTTTTAATAGATAAATTTACACAGAAGCATGGAGAAACAGCCACCAATAATTTAATCACACATTTATTTTCTATTGGTTTAGTTAAAGGTGGTCATAGAGGTATGATACACTTACCTCCAACAGAAAAAAATAAAGATTATAGAGATATACAGCGTATAGAAAGATTTTTAAATCCTGTCAAAGATGAAATTAAAAAATATAGAGGAACAGGTAATCCTATACCACAAAAGTTAAAAAAACGTTATAAAAATATATATAATAGATTTATTGCACCTTTTGAGGAAAGAAGAGCTATAAATGATATGCAAAAATACTTTGCTTCTCGTCCTGATATGTCTATGGAAGAACGACAAATGAGAATGATGCAGATGCGTCAGCAATTAGCCGAAAATAGAAGAAGGGCTACTAGTGATGAATACTTTGATTTTATTAGTAGACCCAGACCTAATTTTATACCTTCAGGAATACAGGGTGTAGCACCTATACCTGAAGGCATGACACAACAAGCAGTAGATCCAAAAACAGGTAAACCCTATACACAGGAGCAACTACAAAACATTATGAATCAAAGAGAAGCTGCACGTAGTCTTCAACAAGCCACATCTAGATTTAATCAATTAATGAATCAACAACGAAAAGCAGATGCCTTTAATGCTAAACCAGAATCAGAACGTAATGGATTAATGGCAGAAGGTTTAACCGATAAAGAAAAAGAAGAGGTAAAACAACTACAAGCGATGTTACAACAAAGGGTTATGCCTACACAACCTATAACTGACGAACAAAGAAAAAAAGCAATAGAGGCTCTAAAACCTCCTCCAGTTCGTAGAAGAGAACCTCCTCCAGATCCTACACCTCCTAGAAGAACACCTCCTAGACGAACTGTAGATCCTAAACCTCCTAGAAGAAAACCTATATTTCGTAGACCACAACCACCTACAAAAACAACCACTGCTGCAAAAATAGATTCTCCTACTCCACAACAAAATATGATAACACCTGCAGGATATAGAAGAGATTTAAAAACAGGTGAGTTAATAGGATATGATCCAAGACCAGAAATGTATAAAAGAAAAGGATTAGGAGTGTTACCAAATCAAAAAATTAAACCTGATACAACAAAAGGATTAGGTTCTATGCAAGGACCAGTATAATGGCAAGAGAACTAACAGATAAACAACAGAAGTTTTTACAGGTATTATTTGATGAAGCAAATGGTGATGTGCCATTAGCTAAAAAACTAGCAGGCTATGCTGAAGGTACAAGTACTACCGATATTGTAACTGGACTGAAGGAGGAGATACTTGAAGCAACACAAATCTATATGGCAAGAAATGCTCCTCAAGCTGCCGTTGCATTGGCAGGTGGTATGCTTGATCCAACTCAACTGGGTATACGAGATAAGCTTTCTGCTGCGAAAGAACTTCTTGACCGCACTGGTTTGGTTAAGACTGAAAAGATGCAAGTAGAATCTACAGGTGGAGTAATGTTAATGCCACCAAAGAAACAAGAAGAAGATGAATAGATCATTAGGACGCTTTAAGCTACCACAGCCAGTAGATGTACAAGAAGAAAATGAATGGCTATCTATACCTAAAGTAGCACGTACAGTTCCTTTTGGTTATAAAGTTAATGAAGAAGATCCTGATATACTAGATCCTATTCCAGATGAATTAAATAAACTACAGCAAGCTAAAAAATATCTAAACCAATATTCTTACAGAGAGGTAGCAAACTGGTTAAGTACAAATACAGGCAGATCTATATCTCATGTAGGTTTAATGAAAAGATTAACGAATGAGCAACGACACAAGAAGCAAGCTACAAGCCTCCGCAAATGGGCAGACTATGCGAAAAAGGCTCTCGCCAAAGCGGAGAAAATTGAAACCCAAAGAACAGGTGCAAGAAAAAAAGTCGCTACAGCCTAAAGTAGAGGCACAACCACTTAGAGTAGAAGAAACACGTAATGTTATATTCAAACCTAATGACGGACCTCAGACAGATTTTCTTGCCGCTTCCGAAAGAGAAGTTCTCTATGGAGGCTCTGCAGGAGGTGGTAAGTCTTATGCTATGTTGGCTGACCCTCTCCGCTATATGGGTAATCCTAACTTTAGTGGTCTTCTTCTCAGACATACTACAGAAGAACTCAGAGAGTTAATATATAAAAGTCAAGAGTTATACCCTAAAATATGGAAGGGTATAAAGTGGTCAGAAAGAAAGATGCAGTGGACTGCACCATCTGGCGCAAAACTCTGGATGTCATACCTAGACAGAGAAGATGATGTGCTACGCTACCAAGGTTTAGCATTTAGTTGGATAGGATTTGACGAACTTACACAGTGGGCTACTCCGTTTGCTTGGAATTATATGAGATCAAGATTACGTTCTACTGATTCACAGCTTCCAGTGTTTATGAGAGCCACTACTAATCCCGGAGGTAGAGGACATCACTGGGTTAAAAAAATGTTTATAGATCCTGCTCCGTATAATAATCCTTTTAATGCTACAGATATAGAGACAGGAGAGCAATTAAAATACCCATCAGGACATGAAAAAGCAGGTAAACCATTATTTAAACGTAGGTTTATACCTGCAAGACTAACAGATAATCCATATCTTTCTAACTCTGGTGATTATGAAGCAATGCTTCTTTCTTTACCTGAACAGCAAAGAAGACAACTATTAGATGGTGATTGGGATATTAAAGAAGGTGCAGCTTTTACTGAGTTTGATAGAAATATACATGTTATTGAACCATTTAAAATACCAAACAACTGGGTAAAGTTTAGAGCGTGTGATTATGGATATGGTAGTTATTCTGCTGTGGTATGGATAGCAGTAGCACCAGATGAGCAGTTAATAGTATATAGGGAGTTATATGTATCGAAAGTATTAGCTACAGATTTAGCTGATATGATACTGGAGTTAGAGTCAGGCGATGGAAATATTCGGTATGGTGTGCTTGATAGCAGCCTTTGGCACAAACGTGGCGATACTGGTCCATCTCTGGCAGAACAGATGGTACAACGAGGTTGCAGATTTAGACCGTCAGATCGCAGCAAGGGTTCAAGAGTTTCAGGAAAAAATGAATTACATAGAAGATTACAAGTTGACGAGTTTACAGAAAAACCAAGATTAGTATTTTTTAATAATTGTAATAATATTATAGCACAGTTACCTGCACTACCAATAGATAAGAAAAATCCTGAAGATATTGACACACATTCAGAAGATCACTTGTATGATGCATTAAGATATGGTATAATGTCAAGACCACGTTTTAGTATATTTGATTATGATCCAACAATGAATCAAACAAGTCGTATGCCAGTTGCTGATGCAACATTTGGATATTAAGGAAGTTAAATGGCAGAAGAAGAAATAACATTAGAAGAAAATATGATAGCTTTAGAGGACACAGATAACTCTATAGTTGATGATACTGCAGCCTCTAACATTATACCTTTTGTACATGAAAGATATAAAAAAGCAGAAGACTATAGAGAGCAAGATGAACAGAGATGGTTAAGATCTTACAAAAACTATAGAGGTATATATGGGTCAGATGTTCAATTTACTGAAGCAGAAAAGTCTCGTGTCTTTATTAAGGTTACTAAAACAAAAACACTAGCTGCTTATGGTCAGATAGTTGATGTTTTGTTTGCTGCAAATAAATTCCCTTTAACTATAGAACCCACTAAACTTCCTGAAGGAGTTATTAGTGATGTAACTTTTGATCCACAAAAACCAGAGCAGTTGCGTAATACTACAGAATTAGAAGCTCCATATGGTTTTGCAGGAGATGGCAAAGATTTACCTGCAGGCTCTACACAAAAATCTTTAATGTTAGGACCATTAGAAGATAAGCTTAGTGAGATAACAGGTCTTGAAGAAGGTGTAGGTAAAACTCCTACAGCAGTTACTTTTAGTCCTGCTATGGTAGCTGCAAAAGGCATGGAAAAGAAAATACATGATCAACTAGAAGAGTCAGGTGCTAATAAACATTTAAGAAGCACAGCATTTGAAATGGCACTATTTGGCACAGGTGTAATGAAAGGTCCATTTGCTGTAGATAAAGAATATCCTAATTGGGATGAAAATGGTGAATATGATCCAACTATAAAAACAGTGCCACAAGTTTCACATGTATCAGTATGGAACTTTTATCCAGATCCAGATGCAAATAATATGGATGAAGCACAATATGTAGTTGAAAAACATAAACTATCAAGATCACAATTAAGAGCATTAAAACGTAGACCATATTTTAGAGATACAGTTATTGAAGAAGCTATTGAAGCAGGAGAAAATTATACTAAAGATTATTGGGAAGATGATTTATCCGATTATGCACCAGAGCATAGCATAGATAGATTTGAAGTTCTTGAATATTGGGGTATGTGTGATATTGAAATGCTTAAAGCAGAAGGTGTTGAGATACCAGATGAAATAAAAGATGCAGAAGAAGTTTCTGTAAATGTTTGGACTTGTAATGGTAAACTATTACGCATGGTTTTAAATCCATTTAAGCCATCAAGAATACCATATATGGCTGCACCATATGAACTTAATCCTTATTCTTTCTTTGGTGTAGGTATAGCTGAGAATATGGATGATACTCAAACTCTTATGAATGGCTTTATGCGTATGGCTGTAGACAATGCCGTATTGTCAGGTAATTTACTTATAGAGGTAGATGAAACTAATCTAGTTCCGGGTCAAGACTTATCAGTATATCCCGGAAAAGTATTTAGAAGACAAGGTGGCGCTCCCGGACAAGCTATCTTTGGTACAAAGTTTCCAAATGTTTCAAATGAGAATATGCAACTATTTGATAAAGCTAGAGTGCTTGCAGATGAAAGCACAGGATTCCCAAGCTTTGCTCATGGGCAGACAGGAGTTATGGGTGTAGGTAGAACTGCATCAGGTATATCTATGCTTATGAACGCTGCATCAGGTAGCATTAAAAATGTTATTAAAAATGTAGATGATTATCTACTTAAACCTTTGGGTGAGGGATTATTTAGATTTAATATGCAGTTTGACTTTGACCCAAAAATACGAGGAGATTTAGAAGTTAAGGCTAGAGGAACAGAAAGCTTAATGGCAAACGAAGTGCGTAGTCAAAGACTAATGCAATTCCTACAGGTAGCATCTAATCCTGCTCTTGCTCCTTTTGCAAAAATGGATTATATTATTCGTGAGATTGCAAAAGCTCTTGAGTTAGATCCAGATAAAGTCACAAACGATATGAGAGAAGCAGCTTTACAGGCTGAACTTATGAAAGGTTTTCAACAACCACAACAACCTCAAGAAGGACAACCTCCTGCAGGTGCTGATGCTATGGATATGACAGGCGCAGGTGGAGGAACAATAGGTACAGGACAAGTGCCATTACCACAAGAACAAGGATTTGCAGGAAATGAACAAGCAGCTACTCAACCGCCTCAAGCCACTGGTCAACAACAAGGAGATATTGGACCACTTCAATAATTATGTTGATGCCATGATACAACAACAACACAGAGTTATGGAGCAGACTGATAACATAGTTGTACTACATAGAGCGCAAGGTGCTATATATAGTTTACGTAAGTTAAAACAATTAAGAGATGAGGTAAATGGAAGCTTTACAACCTAATAAACAAATTGTTGGAGAGGCTACAGGAGAAAATACCAGAGCAGGTAGACCTTTATTTAGAACTCCTGAAGGTGAATTAGTATCTGAAAAATCTGTTACTATTCCTATAGGCGGTAAATATTATAATGTACCCTCTATACATGGTGGCAAAGAATATGATGAAGAGACATTAAGTAGAGCAATAATAAAAGGTAGGATAATTCCTACAAGTGTGCATAACACAGAAGATGAAGCAGTAGAAGCAGCTATAGAAAGAAGTAATAATTTAATAAAAAATCCTTATGTTTCAGAGAAAGATTTACAAGAGTATCAGTCTTTAGGTAAACAAATGGAAGGTATTACAGCAAGAGATGTTGGCAGAACTATTGCAGAGTTTACTCCAGTAATAGGAGATGCTTTACTAGCTAAAGATGCAGCACAAAGTTTTTCAGAGGGAGATATTAAAGGTGGTTTAATAGATACCGCTGCATTAGGAATAGGCATGATACCTGTAGTTGGAGATATAGCAGCTAAAGGTATTAAGAAACTTAAAGAAATAAGAAAAGCTGATGTAGCTAGAGCCGAAAAACTTATTGATGACTCTAAAGAATTAGAAAATTGGCAAAAAGAAAACAAACTTCCTGAAACACAACGACAAACAAATCCTGAACTTTCTAGACAAGCTGCATTAGATTTAAGAGAAGGTAATATAACTTCTAAAGAAGCTAGAAAAATAATTAAAGAAGCTATACCTGACACAAAACTTTATACTGCAAAAACTATGCCTAACATGCCAACAGTTACAGAAATTGTTGGATCTATAGGTAAAAAAGCTAAAAAGTATGGTATTTTAGGTGTTAAAGGTTTTAACCTTAAAAACGGACAAAAAATATCTTCTAGGTTAGACATAAATGCTTATGATAATTATGATACTTGGGTTGTATCTATCCATGACGGAACTAAAGATGCAGGTAGTGTGCTTGGCTATGGTCAGGCTATTAGATTAACAGGAGGTATTAAATTTAAATCTAATGTTGGTCTTGACGCTGTAGATATTGCTAGAGGTAGAAGATTTGTTAAAGAAACAGGAAAAGATGCAGTTGACAAAAAAACAGGAGAAATAGCTAAACAAAACAAGTCTACTATTGCTCGTATTTTTGGAGAGTATGCAGACGAAGATCCGTATGAGTTACAAGAAAAAGCGAGAAAAATATTAGCTGATGCTGATCCTGAATGGACACAGGTTGGTATGAATCCCTACAGAGGCAGTGCCTTTTATGACAAAGCTACAGGAAAGCCTGTGTTTGATGCAGAAGAAGTAATTCAAGTTGGTCCTCTTGTTCTTGCAAAGAATGTTAAAACTCCTACTATATCTGACATGAAACAAATGTCCATGCGAACAAGAGATGGAAAAATAAGAATATTTAACAAAGGAGGAGCAGTAATGCAAGATCAAATGGAAAAGGCTTTCATGGATGAGGGCGGTCTAAAAGACGAAGGTGGAGAAACAGATCCACAGTCAGGTAATGAAGTTCCTTCTGGATCATTAAAA
>VTLG01003059.1_pt1 | contig 13176 bp, 18 predicted proteins | sample 4694571 | NCBI WGS metagenome assembly VTLG01 (sample SAMN12604809, study PRJNA352737) | marine metagenome | biome: ENVO:00000447; feature: ENVO:00000209|ENVO:00000569|ENVO:01000036; material: ENVO:00002151; isolation source: viral sequences binned using virsorter ... | reverse complement strand
CCAAAGAGCAATATCATCAAAATAGTCTTCTTTTCTTTCCATATCCTTTACCATTAAGGAGATACCGCTAGGGACTTCTCCGCCTTCTTCAGACCACTGTATCCATAAATGATTATTTGTGGCAACTAATTCTATTTGGAACTTAATATTCTTTATTGCTTCTTCTATGTTCCCTTGAGGGCTTGCAATATTAAAAGAACCATCATCTCCCATGTCTAAAATGACATTACTTCCAGCTCTCATTAGATTCTGGTCTGAATCTACACCTTTTACCCAAGGTTGACCGAATAAATTGAATCTCATACCTAATTGCATCTCTGTCATCGCTATGTTTACTTGTTCATTGCAACTTACGATGTCCCCAGCCCCCTCAACAAGAAATTCGTCTAATTGGTCTTCCCTATGTGTAAATACAAAAGGAATAACTCCATATGGGTTTATATTCTCCTCAAGAATCACTCCTTCACTATTTGTAATGCAATATTTACTGTCATCCCAATAGGCATACTGAAGTTCGGTTGTATCGGAAATATCATAAACTTTATTCATAAGTGGATATATTATTGCAGTTGGTCTAAATGGGTCTTCATTAAAATAGCACTCAAAGTAGTAAATAGGTCTATAATCTAATATTTGCCTCTTTTCATCCCAAAATACACGATTAGCTATCGTTCCAAGAAGACGAGTCATTCTTTCTGAGTGTTTCATTCTAACATTCTTCAGTTCCGTCATCTTTTCGTATTTACTATTTAAAGATGCTGACCCTAAACTCCTATTAGCACCTAAAGTATATATTCTTGAGATTTTATTGATAAATTTTCTAGTAAAATTAGCTTCATAAGGTGGAATCTCGTTAAAGGCTTCTCCATCAAAATAGTTTTTTATATATTGACTTGTTGAAGTACCTGAGTAATAATCTAAATACTTTCTTATACCCTTCCGTCTTTTTTGTGCGACAAAAAGCTTATGCTCTGTTAATAAATCTTTTGCTATGCTCATCTTTTAATCCTCTGTAATTTTTGATTTTTCATTGGAAATCTGTTAGTAATAAAATATCTAAAAGCATCATTTCCATGCTCATTATAACCATCTTTTACTGGTTCATTTTTAAGTTGTCTCCCATCTAGTGCTTCTGGGAATCTATAGTTAGAAAAGTCTTCTATTATTCCAACACAGTCTTTGTTAACATGAACTCTTCTTAATCCATCGGCACTTTCAAAGAACCCACGAACATAAGTTACACTTGAACTGATGCTCCTGCTGACTTTATCTCTCTTGTACTGAACTCTTATCCTATTTCTTCTAAATAATTCTATATCTCCCATACCAGTCTGACCCTGAACAAAGCCACCAGCAGGGTCTCCATAGTAAGCATCTGGACTATACCCTTTCTTGACAATCATCTTAATTAACTTATCTGTAGAAATATCTTTTTCATGTATAATTTCATCAATTATCTTTATATGCTCTATGCCACCTTCTGTATATGTTTGTAACCATAAAACTGCTGGCATACGGTAACCAAAGTCAATAGTGCAATATGTTGGTAGTTTTGGATCATAAGGGAAGTCTCCAACATCTTCATCTCTAAATGGGTAAACTCTTCCCTCTAATGAGGTAAATTGTGCTGCAAACTCTTGATCAAACAGTTCTGGAGACATATTTCTCTTTCTTTCGAGAATCGCTTGGTCATACTTCCCTTCTGGAAACTCATGTTGATTGACCCAAGATGGCAATTGCATTGAATACCAATCCTTATCCTCTTTACCAAGAGAATATAAGTTATAAACCCAATCATATCCCTGTGGGGTTGTGATGAATATCACTTTACCTTTTCTTCCTGCAACTGTTGGTGATAAATACATATCCCATATTTTTGGAGATATTTTACTTGCCTCATCTATTATTAAAAAATCTAATCCCTCACCAACTAAAGAAGAAGGATTATCAGCAGACATACCCTCAACAGTAGTCCCCCATCTGAAGCGAATGTACATATCCTTTTCTGAGCTTTTTTCAACATCATCCTCTCTCCCTATAACCATATTCTTCCATATCTCTCTGAATATTAGTCTTGCCTTCTTGTATGAAGTCCCAACAACCCAAATCCTCTTGTTTGGCTTCGATGCTACAACAGTAGCCTCCATTGCTGAAGCCCAAGTCTTTCCAAATCTTCTACCACAGACGAACACAAAGAATCTTGCATCCTTTTCTGGGTAATGTAGCTTTAATTGCCCTTCGTGGGGCTTGTATCCAAGAAAATTAAACCATTTTTGCTTGTATTGATGTATTTCTTTTTGCATAATAGATACTCAGCAATTTATATTACCAAGTGTTTAATTTACAAACAATAACTCACTGAAGAGGTTTAAAATGTCAGAAAATACAGAAACAGCCGTAGCTCAAGGCGTAAAACAGGAGCAAGGGACTCAACCCGACACCAATGTAGTAGATAGCATTCCAAGGTCACGCTTAAATGAAGTTATTTCTCAAAAAAAGGAACTTGAGGGAAAAATGGCTGAAATGCAAAGTATGATTGAGGAGAAAGAAAGGACAGAACTCGAAGAGCAAGGCAAGGTAGTTGAGGTCAATACTCAATTAAAAGCCGAAATTAAAGACCTGAAACAGTATAAAACAATGTTTGAGGAACAGGACAAGGCGATTCGTGTCGAGGCTATGAGTAAACTGTCAGAAGATAAACAAGAAAAATTTAAGGAGCTAAGAACTTCCGATTTGCTTAATGTTGTTAATGAGTTAACCTCAATAAAGAATAATCCTCCTGATAATGCTGGGACAGTTAAAAGCAGCATGGATGGGATTGATTGGACTAAGATGGGGAAAGATGACAAAAGTAAAAACTGGAAGGACATTCTAGCTTCTTATAAACGATAAGGGTCGGTAAGTCCAAAGCGACTGGTTGGTTGAATTTGGCTTGCTACCTATAATTTAAAGGAGTTTTAAAATGGCAACTTCAACTGGATTTGCTAATCCGATTGCATCGCAAGCAAGCGATGTCGAATTAGCTGTATTTATACCTGAACTATGGAGTGATGCTGTAAGAGCATCATTTAAAAAGAATATGGTATTAGCTAACGTGGGAACAGATTTATCTGCTCTCGCAGCAAATGGGGGAGACAATATTCACATCCCAAGTGTAGCTGATGTCCCTAACACTGTAACTAAAGCACCTCATGTGCCTTTCACATACACTAACGCAACAGAAGACAAGTTAACCCTTGCATTATCGGATCATAGCGTAACTGGTGTTGTTATTGAGGATATGGGAGCTGTTCAATCAAGTGCTGACTTAATGAGTATGTATTCAGACTCTATTGGGTATAAACTTGCATTAGGTTTTGACACAAGCGTAGAGACTGCACTGGCATTAACTACAGAATGTATCAATATTGCAGGTAATACAGTGGCTAAGACTATTGATGCAGCTACATTAGCTCATATGAGTAAGGTAGTTATGGAGAATGACTGTCCTCTCAATGAGTGTACATTAGTCTTGAATCCGACACTATATGCTTCGCTGTTTAGAATAGATGATTTTATTCATGTGTCTAAAACTGCTGCTGTAGATATGCCAAATGGCTTTGTTGGAACAGTCATGGGTATGAATGTTGTACTGTCAAACAACATTACATCTACCAACCATAATGATGCTGTAGACTCAGGTGATGGAGCATTGACAAATGGAAATGTTCTTGGTGGTTTCTTGATCCACAAGTCTGCACTGATGTACGGGTTTAGCCAGCTGCCAAGAGTGCAGGCTGAGTATTCCCTTGATTTCCTCGCAACTAAATTGCTTGGTGATTACATTGGTGGAGCTAAATTAGTCCAAGACGCTTCTCAGACAAAGTGCTGGGGAATCGTTGAGGAAGCAACTACTTCTTGGTAATAAGTAGTATTTGTTCTTAATCATGTGGGGGAGGGTAACTTCCCCCACATAAATCTGGAGATTAAAATGGGAAAAGATATAAAAGTAATATTTCATGGGAATAAGTCACCCTCTGGTAAAAATAATGAAACAGAGTATATGATAAGTTCTGAAAGATTAAAACAGCTTAAAGCAAGTAAAATGTTTGATATAGAGATCATAAGTGAACCAAAGGCAGCACCTAAAAAGAAAAAATATAAAAAGGAGAAAGACGATGAGTAGTTTAGTAAGAAGCTTAAAAAGGGTAATAAAAATTACACCTACTATGACTGCTGATGACAATGCTGATAATGATGTGGCTTTTGATTGGATAACAGTTCCAGATGTCTTTCAGGATAATGGTGTAGGTGCAATCTTGCAGAGTGTAGCTATCTTAGATGGGTATGATTTTGGGGAAGCTATAGAATTGGTTTTTTGTAGAGGTGGAGACGATGATGGCACTGCCCCTACATCAGCTCAAGGGTTATTAGGGGGTGCTGGTACAGGAAGTGCTGTAGTAGATATAACACAAGCTGAAGCACAAGCATTAGAGATATGTGGGCATATTAATATGACATATACGGAGGGTGATTTACTCACTGCAAGAATGGCTACTAAAAGCAATATAGGACTTGTTTTGTCACCAAGAAAGAACTCTAAATCTCTATATATGGGTGGAATATGGAGAGCTGATCCTACAACTTTCGATAGTTTAGGGACAGGGTTAATGGATATATTTCTTGGATTTGAATATTAATCTTTTTTTTTAAAACAAATAACAAATAAGGAAAATTAAAATGAATATTAAATTAATATTAGCGGTACTAATGACCTTTTGTCTTGTTACAAGTAGTTTAATGGCAGATGACAAAAAGAAAAACACATCAGTTAGATCAAATACCAAGACTGAAAAGGTAGAAAAGAAGAAGTCTGTTAAGTCCGCTAAGAAGTCTGTTGTTACAGTGGCACACAGAAAGACTGATAGAGCTAAAAAATCGGAAGGGAAATCTAAAAATATAAAGTCTTCCAGAAAATCATCAGGCGTTTCTTTAAAAACAAAATCCAAATCAAAAACAAGAAGTAGTGAAAAAAAAGGAAAGTAATGATAGAGGTTTTTGCGGAGTATGGCGTTATTGGCGTTATGGTAATGCTATTTGCAGGACAGATGATGTTCTTGCAGAAAACGCTTACTACTAAGTTAAATGAGATTGAAGAGATTAGCATTAGACTGATAGACCGTTGGAATAAGTCTGACGATGTAAGAGATAGAAGATATGAAAGCTTGGTACAGGAACTGAATCAAGTTACCGATGTTCTTAACTTTGTTAAAGGCAGACTTAACGGAAGATCAGGATAGTGGATAGTTTAAAAGTTACAAGTGCAAGCCTAGGCAGTATGGGTGTTCTGTTTATGGATATGCTACCTTGGTTTCTAGGTATTACAGTAGGAATATTACAGATTATTTATTTGATTAAAAAAATAAGGAGTAAGTAATGGAATGGCTAGTAGCAAAATTAGGAATGTCAACACTTCAATATGCCGCAGGTGGTATTGGGGCAGTAGTTGTAGCGTGGGTACTAAAAAGGATTCCAAACAAGACTATTAAAGCAAAGTTTGGAATGATGATGTACGGAATAGGGGTTACTTGTACTCTTGGAATGGGGAAATGGAAGTATACTAAAAGATTTTGGAATAAAACTGTCGAACCTTATTTTGTTGATCTGCTTGACAATATAGTTGGACATGGACTTGCCGAATTTATTCGTGGATTAAGAAGTGACAATTAGATTACAGTATGAATGGATAACTGACACCTCACTTTCTAATGTTAATATAGTATATTGCTATGTTTAAGTTTGGAACTAAATCAAAACAAAGACTTGGAACTTGCCATACTAAGTTACAAAGAGTTTTTAATGAAGTAATCAAGTATATTGATTGTTCAGTCTTGGAGGGGCATAGAGATGCCATAACTCAAAATAAATACTACGAAAAGGGTAAGAGTAAAGTCAAGTATCCAGACGGAAGACATAATCAAGTCCCGTCAATGGCAGTTGATGTCGTTCCTTATCCTGTTGACTGGGAAGATTTAGAGAGAATGACTTTATTCGCAGGATTTGTACTAGGGATAGCCAAGAGTATGGATATAGACATAATATGGGGGAATGATTGGGATGGAGATTTTCAAACTAAAGATACTGGATTCCATGATTATCCCCATTTTGAATTAAAGAAGGAGAAATAATGCCATCCAAAAAAGGAACATATGGTTCTAAAAAGAAAAAGTCTACAAAGAAAATGAAGAAATACAAAAAGGGTAAAAAATAATGGCTGGAATAACAGGAAAAACACCATCAGCTACATATAAAGATTTGTTGCAGATGGACAATGGCAACTCAGGAGTGGATGATACACTCAGACCAATCAAAGATGGCTTCGGTGATAGTTCCGCTTTATATATAGAAAAGAATTCAGTAAAAGTGAAACCAGCTTCAGATGATACTGCACTATTAGATGTTCACGATGAAGATGGAAATAGCCATTTTAAAGTAGATTCAAGCAATGACAGAGTTTATGCATTAGGACACAAAGTAAATACACAATATGCTTATTTCGGATGTTCTTCAACCGATGGGATACCAACTTCTTCAGGGAATCATTGGGCAATTGCATACGGAAATGTATTAGGATTAAATGTTGATGTAGGTCTTGGAACAGGAGATAATCCAGACACTACCCTAGCAGTAAGCACTATTGCAGATGATGTAGTTCCGATGATGTGGTTTATTCCAGATAATATTACAATAGATGGAGTTTATGCTTGGATAGCAGGAGACTCCACTGGTGGAGATGGGATCAAATTACACCTAATGACTTACGACATTGTTACGACAGACGGAACTTCTTGCGGTGATTTATCAAGCGGAGTTGTTGTTGCGGATGGTGCAAGTATAACTCACGATGGATATGAACAGATGGATTTCCAATCAATGACAATTCAAAATGCAGATGTAGCAAGGGCGAATGTTTGCTTGTTTACACTTTTTTCAGATGGAACGAACTCAAATTATGCAGTTAATGTTACAGTGAAATATCATCTAAGATAATGAACGAATTAAATTTAATAAATAATCTTCCATTAGATAGTGATTTAAAATCAATTAAGATTGGCGATGAAGTTGCTCCAATAGAATTATCAAAAGACACAGTCAGAGTAAAAGAACTTGATATAATATCTACATCAGGGAGCTTCGTATTAGATGAAGATAATATGGTATCAGATTCAGCAACACAAGTAGCAACACAGCAGTCAATCAAAGCATATGTGGATTATACACAATACATTCGACAACTGATGATAGCAGGGTGGAACGCTTCAAATGCGAGTAAGGATTATTTACCATTAACAGGATATATCATTGAAAAAGATTCGCCCTCAAGCAGTAATGAATATATTGCATTTGTAGCACCATATGATGGATTATTAGAAAAAGTAGTTGTAAGATCAGAAGCGGCTTGTGGTAGCTCAATAGTTGGTTTTCATAAATCAGACGAAGGAACAGAAGTTCCAAATACAACAGCAACAGAAGCAATTACTGTGGATATGGCAGTTGATGATACAGGATATACTTTCGATTTTACAGGCACAGCATCATTCGATAAGGGCGATATTATTACAATAAGTTTTGACCCAGCTAACACCCCTTACGACACAGTCGCAACGATAGTTTGGAAATTTGACACAACAACATAGGAAAGTATTGTAAAAATGGATACTAGAATCTTATATTCAAAGGATAAAAATTTAGGAGAGAAACATGGCATATGAAGGTGGTGGTGGGCAAATGGGACTACCCGGAGGAAAGAATGGTAATGGAAACGGAAAAGGAAAAGTTCCGACATTAACAAAGAAAAAAGGTGTTGGATACAATGCGACAACTTCAGACCAGATATTTGCAATATCTTCAGTAGCAGGAGCAACAACAAAAGAATCAATGCCAAAATCAGTTGAGATTGAAAATAGCGGAAGGATTCCATTAGTTATAATGGCAGGATATGAAACCTATTCAGATGACACTTCAGATGGAGTGACAGAATATCTTCATACATTATTACCACCCGGAGAAGTATTTAATCCACCATTAAGAGCAGTTATTAGAACAGGCGAATCAACAGTTTTAATGGATGGAACAGCAGTGGACAATGCTGCACCGGACTCAAACGAATATGTTGATAGCACAGCAGATGTAGATAGTGCAACAGCAGATGGAATTGTGAACAGTACCTCAGCGACAACACTTTATTTAGAACCTTACACTTCAGCAGCAAACTGCACAGCAAATTTATTTAGGGTTGGTGATTTGATAAGGATTCGTGACGAAGTTATGGAAGTGACAGCAATAGGAGATAAATCAAATCTTGCAAATAATACATTGACTGTCAAAAGAGGAATGTATGCTTCAACCGCAGTAACCGCAGGTGCAGACGATGATCCAGTAAGGCTTCCATTTTTTAATGCCTACCACGATTATGCTGATTATACTGTTGCCCAAACAGACCGCGATGGCAAATTCAAGTGTTTCAATTTCTTTGGATTAGGGAGGTCAGCAACAGAGGTTCAGGGAATAGTCCCCGGTTCTGTTGCATTAAAATTCTACACAGAAGGTGGGTATCAGGAACTTGGAATGTCAGGAATAACATCAGGAACACATTCTGGATTAACTGCATCGACAGCATACGCATTTGATATTCAAGTAGATGGAGGAACTAATTTTGATAATCTTACATTTACAACAGACAGTTCTAATTTGAATTTCGGAGGAACAAATGGTGTTATAAATAAAATCCAATCGGCACTGGACACCCAGTATTATACATCAGGAAATTTATTTCAAAAGAAAGTTTATGTAGGGATAGTTAATGGAAATATAAGATTTACATCAGGTTCTAATTTGTCAACTTCAGCAATAGCATTAACAGCAGAAGATGGTGCAGATGCTTCATTCTTTGGTTCAGGAAGGATTCCAGCATTGATTGGCATTAATGCAGCAGTAGCAGCAAGATTGCCAGATGATGTTATATACGATAATGTAACTTATGCAACAGCACCTAACACAAAAGCATTTATGTATGATGATGGGAATGGAAACTTGTTCGGAGTTGGTACTGGAAAAATTAATTATGAAACAGGAGCAGTTGATTTCCATGCCCCAGTAGAAGCAGAATTTGTCATATCGTGTTTACATACTTCTGCATTCTCAGGGAGAGTTAATGAATCAGAAACAGATAGGATTAATTCCCTTGTTGATATTTATGCCAACACAACCAACCAAAAATGGACAGGAGAAGTTAAGGTAAAAACATATTAATGGCTACTCAAGCAACATACTGCACAGAAAGAGACTTAAAGGATGTATTTCCAGAAGTAGATTCTTATGATACCAAAACACCTGTCTATGGGTGGGTGGTTGTTTCAGGGACTAAATACGCTGCTCATAATAGCGGATTAGTAACTCAACTGTTTGTAAATGGAGAGTCTTTAGGTTCTGCACAATCTGCTCATACTGATTTGAATGTTGAGGGAGAATGGTTTTATAATTCTACTGATGATGTGCTTTATTATTACTCTGCTAGCAATCCAAATGATAAACTAATGGAATCAGGGGAACTTTTCTCTACATTAAAAACAAGATACATGAAAAATGCTTCTGAATGGCTAGACGCTAGATTAGACGGTACTCTCCCAAGAGAAAGGTTTAAAGATCAAGATGGTAATTATGATTATATTATAGTCAGGACTTCAGCCTTATTGGCTGCTGTGTTTCTGATTAGGTCTCAAGACCCGACAAGTGAAGTGGCTTCTGCCCTTTTTGATGAAGCCACTGATGCTATTGATAAAATAAATGACGGGCAAACCAAACTATCTTGGCAAACTACACAAAGTGATTCTCAGGGAGTAGTAAGACAAATAAGTGATACTGGCAATCTAAGGATAGTTGATACAAGAGGAGACTACACTGCATCTACCTATGATAAGATTGGAGTGAGAGTAACGACTTCTGGAGCTATAGGGACTGCCAAGTATTCAGTATGGGTTAATGATGGAGATAAGATTGGAACTGAAATTATGGCAGCAACCAGCGAGACACCTACTGCAACTACAAATGCTGACACTACAGATACAATAGATGGGATGTACCAACCCTTAGCTAGTGGCATCGAAATTAGATTTGCTGGAGATACAGAAGATGCTGCTGTAGCAGGAGATGCTTGGGAAATAGAGGTTACTGGTAAATATGAAGCAGTTGATAATTCTAGCCCCAAGTCTATTAAGATGACAAGAAGGGGAACTCCCCGTATATATAGATGGCGATAACTTTTGAAAATGTATTCAAGGATAAAATACTTGATACAGTAAGGACATTCTTAAACACAGAATTTGCTGGCACTATCTCCGTATATACAGGAGATTTCAAGAATATGGGCAATCAGTCCATAAGATTAACCCCTTTAGGAAATGACTTAGTAGAACACAGAAGTTCAGGCGAAATTAGAGAATATATTGTTGACATTGGTTATTACTTCAAAGAAAAAGCTTTGAAAAGAGATGCTTGGGAGCATATATTAAGGATGGTTTCAAGAATAGAAAATTTATTTGATGATAACCGAAGCAATACATACTTTAATGGTCGTTTAGTCAGTATGCGAATAAATGAAAAAATTGATGCAGAGGCGGAGATAGAAGGACTAAATGTAATAAAGTGGGAATTTAGAGCTATGTATCTCAGTAATGTATCTTAAAGAAATTAGGAGTAGGATATTATGAAAATTAAAATGAAAGACCCATCGGTCTCACTGCCTAACGCATGGAAACAGTGCGGATTATCAAAAAAAGATTGGGATGAGCTTCAGAATGGAAAGACAGTCGAAGCAACCTCATGTCCTGACTACTTAGAATATATACTAGAAGCAGTAAATACAAAAACAATTAAAAAGGAGAGTGAATAATGGCAACAGTAGCACACGCATTTTCTCCTAAAGAGTTTAAATGTTTTGTTATATCAGATGGAACTAATGCAGGAACATCAGGTATACACTCATCAAATATGAATCAATTAGATGTTGATTCAATATCATTCCCATCACTTAATGTTAGTCAAACATTAGATGTTAGAAGTGGTGTAGGACATACTCTGAAGGATGAAGATTTTTTCCAAGACAATAAAATGAGAGTGGTAGAGCTATCCCTATCAGGAACACTCCACGATGATGCGGGACATAGGATACTTGTAGCTAATATTTGTGGTGCTGCACAGGCAGATGACACAAATCAAACAATCGCTACTGGACATAAGATCGTATCACAGAAATATGGGGCAGCAGTAACCAACAATGCGTCTTCCTTAACTGTAGTATTGCAGCCATCAGATGTAAGTAACCAGACAGGATTAGAACTTCCCGGTTGTGTAGTTACTAATTTTTCAATTTCAGCAGATGCCGGAACAGAGGGTGGAAGATATAAATGGTCTGCTACTTTACAGTCAGGAAAAGTTCCTGACTTAGCCTCTACTGCCGCTGCTGGAAGTGCTGTATATGCAAATACCACAACTGCAAGCTTGTCTAATGCAAGTGGGGTTGAGGTTTACAATGCTGATGCAGCTTTAAGTAGTTTTACTACTACGATTGAATATCCTGCTGTATTTTCAGGGATCACCTCTACGGGATACGATACAGTAAGTAGAGGAGCAGAATGCTCTGTAACTCACGACTGTCAAGTTAAGTACGATGGAAACACAAAAGGATTGGTAAATTCATTTGATACACAAACCGCTGCAAATGCAGAAACAACATTTATTGTTGTGAATAATGGTAAGTATGGAATAGATACAGCTAATGGAGTGCTGACTAACGTGGCGTATTCGGAGGGTGATATAATGATGCTTGATGTTTCGATAAAGGCAGTTGACGATGGTACTGATGAATTATTGATAATTGATTTAAGCGATTAATAATTAACCAAAGGACTGAATGGAAACTAAAAAAGTAAAACTTGAGAGTGGGTTAGAGCTGATGATCCAAGAGATGTCAGTAGATGATGTAGATTATTGTAATGACATTCCTGAAATTAGGCTTGACGAAAATAATGTAGCCACCGCTATTAAATACATGTCAAGGGCTAGAACAGCTTGGTTAAGGAAAGGTGTTGTAGATTGTGATGATAAATTACTTAAAACTCTTAGTGACAATGATAAGGCTGAGTTAATGTTAGCGGTACAGGAATTTCAGAAGTTGGGGGAAGGGAAGCCCTCAAGTTAGAGTTAAATTTTTTAACAGATTCTCACTGTGAGGGGTGCAATTACCATAACTTCCCATACAAAGCACAACTCCCCATTAGGATTGACGGACAGGTTGGAAGTAAAAATTTTAATACTAATGAGGATATATGGGAGATAATTGACCTTTTAGTAGAGGAAACAAGGGAAACAAATGATAAAGAGGGTAAGAGCTTTGATATTGCTAAATCAGTTATGGCTCAATTACCCTTTTTTGCTTGTAAGAATATATTATTAGATGAAAATGCTCAGAAAGATATTGCAAGGTATGTGTATTGTAGTGATTTCGGAATCTCTCCGTATCAAGGAGATTATGGTGACCAACCTAAAAAATGGGTTGATAAATCTTTTCTTATTAAAAAATTAATGAACAACCAAAAACCAAAAGAAAATGGCTGACATAACAACACAAATACTGCTTGACTTAGGAGTTAAGGGTGATGATAAACTAAAAAAAGCCTTTAACGATATTGCTGTTTCTCAAGAAAAACTTATAAAAAGTAACGAGAAAGCCAATAAAGCAAACGAGTCTTTAGCTGCTACCTTTGCTAAACAACAAATAGAACTACAGAAGCTAGGAAAAACTCTTAAAGATGCCTCTCTAGACCAAGAAATGTTAAACAAGGCTATGAGAGGTAGTAAGGTAGATACAGCAGTTGTAACGAAAACCTTGAGTGATTATATAAGCAAAGAAAAACAAGCTCAGAATATTAGGAAGAAAGGAAAGAAAGCTGTAGATGACTTAAAATTAGAATTACGCCACTATGGAGTCAAGGTAAAGCAAGTTACTGGTTGGGAAAGGTTAAGAAAACAAGCATTAAAGGGGAATATAACCGCACAAAAGCTGTTAAGAAAAGAGGTTAACAAAGCAATAAATACCCAGAAAAAACAAACAAAATCATTAATGCAAACTATTTTTGG
>VTLG01000330.1_pt1 | contig 13176 bp, 17 predicted proteins | sample 4694571 | NCBI WGS metagenome assembly VTLG01 (sample SAMN12604809, study PRJNA352737) | marine metagenome | biome: ENVO:00000447; feature: ENVO:00000209|ENVO:00000569|ENVO:01000036; material: ENVO:00002151; isolation source: viral sequences binned using virsorter ... | reverse complement strand
TATCTCATTTTCAACTTGAGTGTTAGGATTCTTTACCATAATAGTATGCTTAAGAGAAGGCATAGTATTAAAGAATTTCTGAATCTCTCCAAATTGTGAATTGGTTAAAGTCTCAACCCACGTTTTAGCTTCATCAAGACTAAACTCGCCAGAATCATCTTCACCAACATATACCCTCTTAATAGACTTAGCCACAAGATCATAAGGATCTGGTGATTCGTTAGAGAATGTCACCTTAGAGAAGTATTCCAAATCTGGATATCTCATCTCTACTGTGATGTCAGGATCGAACTTAATGATATTAGAGTGCCCTTTAGGGAACTGTACTTTAACGTCATCAACCGCAAAGGTGACTTTAACTTCAGTTTCACCATCATCAGGACATGTGACCATAATTTCTATCTCTTCACTGATAGATCTTGCACGAATTTGTAGGAAAATATATTCTATATCAAATAGAGCCATATCATCAAGATTAACTCTAGATTGAATACAATTTTTTAATATTTGCTTAATCGCTTCTAAAACAGCTTCTTGATCTTCAGATTCTAGAGCAATAATCAACGTCTTTTGTTCTTTAACAAGGAAAGGTCTATATTTGATTTTTTTCTTTGTAGATGGCACCACCAACGAATACGTCGGCGTAACGATTTCAGGTAACGGCATAACGATTTAATGTGTAATTTTATTTAGACAGGGGTATCAAACCTTGCATATGACTATACTCATAGTAAAGTCCTACTGTAACCTTAACAATTTGTGCTTCGGCAGCAGAGTAAGGAACAGAAGATACTGTGTATGGATAGGCATTAGCAAGTCTCATAGTAAAAGCTTCACCAAGCTTAGCATCCTGACCAGTGACAGTTGGTGCAAAATGTGGAGCTCCATATTTTTCAAGTTTTTTGATCCTAAGATCACAAGTATAATCATCATAATATCTTTGACAATATATCTCATGACGAGATTGTGTTAAATTATGGTCTTTACCATACTGACCTTTTGGAGTTTCAACTGCACCTACAATAAAATCCTGCCAACCTCTAAAAATTTTTAAGGGTATAGAATCAGCATCACAATAGAAACTAACATCAAGTTCATTGAATACCTTCTGAGTGGTCATCTTCTGAGTGATGCCTTTATGTACTTGCTTCACATCTGTAGAAGACATAGTTACACCTGGGATTTGAATTTCATTACAGAGCATATTCAATTCAACATCCTTAAGAGTTTTAGCACCAAAGGAATATAAAACATTATTCTCCAGATAGCTCCTTAAAATTCCACCCCACTGAATATCAAACTCATAAAGGTTTGATGAAGAGATGCCACCAGATTTTTTCAGGATTTTTTCCTTAAATTCTAGTATACCAGTAGCTCTTGTACCTTCTGCCATAAATACTACTTATGGTGTGACCATATCTATTTATCATGGCATATAAAGGTAAATATCGCGTCAGGAACTACAAAAAATATCGAGGAGACCCAACTACAGTAGTATTCAGGTCTCTATGGGAAAAAAAGTTCATGGATTACTGTGATAAGAACCCAAATATCCTTGAATGGTCAAGTGAAGAACACATCATTCCATACAAAGATCCTGTTACTAGGAAGTGGAGAAGATATTTCCCAGACTTCTACATGAAAGTCAGAGAAAACGATGGTAAAATCCAATCATATATCGTTGAGGTAAAACCTAAGAGACAAGTCGAAGGTCCAAAACCTCAGCAACGCAAAACCAAAGCGTATATTACAGAGGTAGCGACTTATGCCACCAACCAATCAAAGTGGAAAGCAGCGGAGCAGTACTGCAGGGACAGGCTTTGGAAGTTCAAGCTCATCACCGAAGTCGAACTCCAAATTTATTAATTACATAAGAAGTTTAAAAGGTCAGAAGGTTACTAGAACTAAGCTCCGAAACGAAATAATGAATACTCTTTATGATGGAGCTACAGATACTCCAGAAGAAGGTAAATGGTATTTCTTTGAATATGACCCGAAATATAAAGCACAATTAAAACAATGGGATCAATGGCCTGTGATTCAAGTCATGGGTTTTAAGCATGGAAACGTGTTAGGAGCTAACCTACACTATATCAATAAACAATCTCGTTTAAATGCGATAAATAAGAATAGGTTTCCTGCGTCTACATTACATTATTACATTCCAAAGAGAGCTGATGCTATATTCTTTGAGATTGATGACCTAGATGTACCAACTATGAGTCAAATGCCCGTAGAACAATTCCATAGGAATAATTAATGAGTATCCCAGGTATTACAGAAGAAGATCTGAAAGATGGAATATCATATCCCTCAGGGATAGATACAGTTCCATATGCATCATACTTAAACATTAAAAAATATGAATATAAACAAGGTCTAGCCGAAGTTGCTGCTAATCAAAATGATGCGTTGGGGGCATTCCAACGTAGTGCTGTGATGAAAAATATGGTTAATGGTGTCACAAATCTAACAGCAGGAGTATATGGTGGGGGTGATAGTAATATTGGTAAGGAAACTCCGTTTGGTACTGGGGGTGATGCTGATTATATGATGGAATTTCAATATAAGCGAACAAAAGCAGGTGGTGGAGATGGATGGGGTATCTCTAAGATGTGGGGTGGTACTGGAAATACTTTAGAGAAGATGGGTGGTAATAAGGAAATAACACTACCAAATGGAAATAAAACTACTTGGGCTAAGCTTAGGCAAGATAAAGGTACTCTCATGGAAAGGAGAAAAAAAGGTCTTGCTTCTAGTGAAGTAAATCTTGCACTCCCAGAAGAATTCCAATACTCATACAGTGCTGAATGGGGTAACACATTTAAGCTTGGTACTATGGCACTCATGGCAGATAATGCTGCTAAGTTTGCTGCATTAACTGCTGCAGGTGCAGGTGCAGGTGCTGCTTATACAGCAGCAACAGATGCGTTGCAAAAAGCGACCATGGTTAATAGTGCGACTAAAAAACTAACAGGTAAGGGTGTTGTAGGAGATTACGCAGGTAATATGGCAAAAGGAGCACAAATGGCAACTAACCCATTTAGTGTCAACGATCCTATGAGTCCTACAAATATTGCTGGTCTAGGTGGTATGGCACCGAACGAAAATGCCATCCAAATGTTTACCAAGGTGAATTTTAGATCCTTTGAGGTAACCTTCCTACTTGCTGCTAGAAATGCTACAGAATCTGAAAACATTCAAACTATTATAGAATGGTTTAAACGTGGTATGCACCCAGGAACAAAAAATGGTAAAGGTTCAGCAGTTATGCTAACTTTCCCAGATGTGTTTGTACTTACACCACAGTTTGTACCTATAGATGAAGAAGGAGTAAAAGATCCCATACAGCATCCAATGATGCCAAAAACAAAGCTTTGTGCGTTGACCAATATGGTGGTCAATACAACTCCTATGGGTCAACTAACTACTGTATTTGATGGTAGTATCCCACTAGTTACACTAAAATTAAGATTTGGTGAGACAACTGCTCTCACCAGAGCTGACTTTGAAGGTTCCAGAACTCGTGTTAATAATAGATTCGATAAAGGTTTTGTTAAATCTTCATTAGCAGACAATCACCCAGATATCGGATACTAATGTTACAAGCACTACCTGACTTATACTATAACTTTGCTAAGTCTGCTATAGACCCGAAATTTTTTGTTGCGAAAAATTTATGGCGTAGAGCTGAAATTCTTAAGGAATATAAGAACTCACTAACATTATTTGATGAATATGTTGTACAAAATGGTGAAAGACCAGAAGATATTGCATTAAAAATGTATGATAATCCATTTTATAGCTGGACCATACTAGTCATCAACGATATAACTAACTACCATGAGCAATGGCCTAGATCTAATAGGCAATTGCAGGAGTATGTAAACTCAAAATATGAGAATCCTGATGCAACTAAGCATTATGTAAGCATTGAAGTTAAAGACGATAAAAATAATATTATCGTACCTGCAGGTAAGGTAGTACCATCTAACTTCCAAATAGCATACTGGAACGGAACTGTTACTGTAACTGCTAACCCTGTAGCAAATCAAAGCTACTATCAATACGAAGAGGAGAAAAACTCTAAAAAAGAGAAAATTCAACTAATACGTACAGAATGGATTGAAGATTTTGTAGAGAAATACTATCAAGTAATTAATAAAGGTGGTTCGGTATCTATTGGTATATCTGCTGAAGGTGTGAATATGGTGTAGGTAGCTGTTTAACTGCTTCTTCCCATTTATCGACATCACTAGCCCAGTCACATACAGGTTCAGTTAAAGGACATATGTTCATACCTGATGCTACATAGTGAAATCCACTTTCCATATGTACGTATCTAGACTGCTCATATAGTTCACTACTATATGCACGCATACCATAATGGAATAATCTATCCAGGTTATAACCCCTGTTGAAACAGTCGTTCCAGTATGGTGTGTCTTTTCTTTGCGTGAAAGCATAGTGTATCGCAATAAAATCTGCTGTCTGATCAAACTCACGTCTAACATCTGCATTATACATCTGTTTTAACAGTTGAGATGCAGGTCCACGTCTTAGTGTCTTAGCAAGCTTTATTAGATTATCATGCACCATGAGTAATCCATTAGATTCTAATGGTTCAATAAAACCTGCACTTAGACCAATAGCAACGACATTACTTACCCAGGTGTTCTCATGTCTTCCAATACTCATTGGAATATGCTTGAAATCTACCTCATCAGTCCCAATGTGGTTAATAAACTGTTGTTTAGCATCTTCTTTACTGATATGCTTAGAAGAATATACATATCCCGTACCAACATTATCCCATAGTGGTATATTCCATACCCACCCGTTTTCAATAGCAGTACACTCAGTAACTGACGTTAGTTCTTTCTCTTTATCCTTATAAGGTATATGAGTAGCCCATGCAGCATCATTAAAGAGTACATGGTCAAATGGGACGAAGGATTCTTTTAGAAAACCACCAAGCAGTAAACTCTTGAATCCAGTGCAGTCTATAAAGAGATCTGCTTCTACCTCCGAACCATCATCAAGTACAATACTATGGAAGTTTATCTGATCTGTAGTGACATAATTCACCACGTTACCATAGATGTGTTTTACTTTCTGGCAATATTTCTTCTTTAAAAACTGACCATACTTGATAGCATCAAAATGGTATGCATAATCTGAGTTAGGATCAACCTTATTCCTTGCAGCGATTAGGGCAATATGATTGATACTCTGTGCATATTCATTGTGATGCAATCTACCAGTACGTAATTGTTCACTCCACCATCCATTTGGATCTTTGGGAGATAAACCAAAGGGGTAAAAAAATGACCCAGAATTTTTTTCCAGAAAATTGGTAAACTTAATGGCATGTTTGATAGTGCCACCTGTCTCTCTTAAAAATTCTTCCTCATCCTCTCTTATACCAACAAAATCTATCCATCGTTGGAACTGATGTAATGTACTCTCACCGACACCACAAACAGGAACGTCTGGTGATTCGACGAGAGTTATTTCATAATCTAATTTTCGACAAAAAGTGGTGGCGGTCATCCATCCAGACGACCCACCACCAACAATACAGACTTTCATTTAGTCTTCGTTTGCAAGTTTTGCGAAATAGGACAATGTATCATCGCCTGAAGCAGGCTTGATATCAGGAGTTGGAACTGATGCTGGTGCACCACGTCCTTCACTCTCATCTTCAAGAGATTCATCGACTGGCTTGGAATAGTTACCCTTAAGAGTTCTCTCAAGACGTTCCTTGAGTTCATCATAAGACTTGAACTGATCCTCAGCAGTGAATGCAGAGAGACTGTACTCAGTCTTCCAGAGTGCTTCAAGTTCCTTGTCCTTAAGATCACCTAATGTAGAAGGTGCATCGAACTCAGACTTGTCATAGTTCCAAAAACCAGCGACCTTAGTGATCTTGAGTTTGAAGTCAGCACCCTTCCAGAAATCGAATGGGTTTACTGGTGTCTCATCCTCAAATGCAGGCTGCATTGATTCCATTATCTTGTCAAAGATCTTCTTACCATAACGGTACAAGAAGACTTTACCCTCATTCTCAGGGTTTGCACTATCCTTGACAACATAGATGTTGCTGTAATAGTTTAACTTACGTTTCTGGTTACGTGCTTGTGTTCTCTGTGGAGAACCTTCACCACCAGAATTCCAGAGTTCCCTGTTCAAGTCAGAAACAGGATCCTTTTTGCCTAAAGATGTGAGACTGTTCTCAATATACCAACCACCTGGTCCTTGGAAGGCATGTGTCCAAACTTGTGCCCATGGAAGGTCTTCTCCATCGGGTGCAGGAAGAAATCTGATTACTGCGTAACCATTACCTGCTTTGTCTACCTCTGGTTTCCATAGACGCTCATCTGGACCTTTGGCCTCAGATTTGTTAAGGTTTTCAGCCTTAGAGAGCAAGTCCTGAAACGAGGACTTCTTTAGTGAAGCAAAAGACATACGTATTCTCCGTATTAATGTGTACTGTTGTATTACTGGTTCCTATCGCCGCTAGCCCTAAACCAGCAAGGGGGCTACCGCAGTTGAATGAAAAGTGGGAGATTGGATTCCTGTATACCAATAAAGAACGGGCATTACTACAGTAGTAAGTTTTACGTCCTTGCCTGAGACCCGACTGGTAAGTCGATTCTTCCGAAGAAGCAGCACCACCTGTGTCTCATCACCTTATCCAGCATTTGCCAGAAAGATTATTCAGTCACTCCCTGCGTTGCGTCCAACATAATATTTATAGCACATCCTGAAGCGGTTGTCAAGCTATTTGTAGCAGAAAAGAAAGTCATCGACAAGACTTTTTGCCTTTTCCTCACCGAACTTAGATTTAAGATATCCTGCCACAGGATCTAGCTCAGTCATGTACTCATCAAACCTCTGATATGCACCAAGATCTTCACCATCAGGTGTCTCCCAGTCCATCAATTTCTTATATTCATTCAGGTATTTCTTAAACATAGGTATATGATCGTCTACCTCATCCATGGTACATTTAATGACTTGAATGTTCTCAGAGAAATGATTACCCTTCTCAAAGAACCTATAGTCCTCCTTCGATACTGGTAGACCAGGCACTGACATTAAATAATGCTCTACTGGATGCTGGAAGTCAAATACTATAATAACTTTTTTCTGAAAGAATCCCATGAGATCCATGCCAAAGCAAGGTAGATTTCCTGCCCATCCATTTGCACCTGTTTTAGGATAAAGAACATTGTTGTAGATGTTGGATTTTTCATCCCAGATGTCCACTTCCCTTGACTTAATAAAACTATCATGGGTGCGTGTACGTGCTGTAAGCTTTGTTCCATCCTTTCCTGTCCATTCTGCCCACATGGGCTGTTCTTCAAAGCCAGGAAATGTTTCCCATACTGCTTCTTTATAGTTCTTCCAAAGGTCTTTTACTCCCACCATATCCATCCTGTTAAAATGTACTTGTCTTGTGTCATTGAGACCTCACCTTTGTGTAGGTGAGTATATCCTGCAGGGAAAATGAGAGTTTTACCTTTCCTTGCTTTAGTTGTAATATTCTGATGATAGAACATTGTGCCGCCATTGTCAACGTCATTAAGATAGGTCATGTAGACCATAGCTCTATCACATGTCTTCTTCTGTGCAGCATCTATATGCCACTGGTGGAAACCTTCTCCTGGTTTATACCACTGTATGATAGGTAGGTGCTGCAACTCAAAGGTACCACCAAACTCCATGAACCTATACTTGGAGATATAATCCTGTACAAACCTCCACAGTTCGTTATTATAGTTCTCCCATAGACGGATAGGTGCACCGATTTTATCTGAATCACCTAAGAAAAAGTCTGTACTCTCTTTAACCTTACGGTTCAATCCCTTGGCAGTCACACCAGGCATTGTAAGTCCTAGACTATTTGCCGTATTAAAGAGGCTTATAAACTCATCACATAGACGAATATCATTTAATTGGTACTCATCAATGAAATTTGTCATCTTACATTAATTTTTACTTGGCGAGTGTTATCACCAATGGTTCCTTCTAAGAAGTAATTGAATGCTATCATATAACGGTCTTTATCCGTTTTATTAACATCAACCTCATGCATCAAATGAGAAGGGAATATAGTAAGGTCACCCTTTTGTACAGCTATAGCCCATCGATCTGCATTAAACAGATTACCCTCTGAAGTCAATGGTCTGACTGTACCAGTAGCATACGTTGCTTGTAAATGTGGACAACAGAAAACTAATTGGCCACTACCTTCAGGTACATCAAGATAAACACCACCACTGAAACATGAGTTACTATGGTAGTGCTTAGGTGAATAGTTACCTGGCTTATGGAGATTAACCCATGACTGAATATGCTTAGCCCTACAACCAGTAAGTTTAATCAACTCAAAACAATACGTATTCACGTACTGATCAACTGACCTCTTTAACTCTTTGAATGGCTCTCTGGTAAGTATCTTTAAGTCCTTACTACTATACCCTGAGTTATCAGGGTATGCAACGTACTCTAAACTTTTTAATAATGCTGTATCAACGCTACTGACATCTACTGAGGTTTTCAGTACTGGTGTTGAGAACAGTGGTATAATATCATTGCTCATACTTATGAGGGATATAATCAGGACATAATAAGGATCCTGCTATTTCTGCAGCAGAATTATTTTTTTCACATAACTTGTTCATCCAGATCCTCTCCTTAAGGGTGACTGGTCCATCAGACAGAATGCGACAGCAGATGTCTGTGAGTTCTAGACGATAACTTGTACTTAACATGTTCGATAGCTTCGGGTAGGATTGAGTATTCCATCAGGTGAATACGACGGGTTAATGTGTCAATGGTATCGTCAGGATGTATCAAGACTTTACCTTGGTCTATTATAGCACCTGAGTCAAGCTCTTCAGTCACATAATGTACGGTTACACCTGTAACTGGATCCCTATTCTCAAATGCTCTTTCTATTGCCATTAGACCCTTATACTTAGGAAGTAAGGAAGGGTGTATATTAATTATTCTATCAGGAAATGCTTCAATAAGGGTCTTTGTAACGATTCGCATCCATCCTGCCATGATTATGAGGTCAACATTAAATGCCTGAAATGCTTTAATCATGGACACCTCATCTTTGTGATCCATCCATGCATGGGTTATACCTAGCTTCTGGGCACGTCTTGCTGCACCGCAATCTCTTTTGTTGTGTATCATCAACACAACTTCGTCCTTATTACATGTACGGACTATATTCTCGAAGTTGCTCCCGTTACCAGAGCACATAACTCCTAGTTTCATTCGTTAAACCTAACACCTTCACAGTTTGATTTTGAACAAAAATAACGCCCTTCAGGATCAGTGGGTTGGGTAAGGTACTCAGTTTCACTGACCCACTCACGTAATGCTTCGAGCATAATTTCTTTGAATGAAGGAGAGCTTCCAGTATATGCTGGTTCTTCTTCAGTTACAGGATGTTTATATTCAGTTGTTTCAAAGTAAGATGTGTAATTCATCCTACCTTCACGCTCATCTAATACCTCATTGATGAGGATCTTCATCTCCTTTGCGTATGTTGGAGTGAATAACCTACGAGGTGTAATAATAGCAGGTTTATATTCCTGCCTTCCAGATGGCTTGGCATTGGGATCCGAAGGTCCACTCATGCCTTGAGTGTCTATATAACTTCCTTTGATTGGTGCTTTAGACATTACATTTTATTAGGATCAGCCATGAATACAAAAACAAACCATAGTACTAGAGCGACTACGGCAATAGTGAGAACGTTCAAAATCATTTCGATTATTTAGGGTAATTGATCTAACATAGCTTGGACATTTTTCTTGAGACCATCATAGAAACCTGGACCTATATCAGCAGGTGCCATTCCTAACATTGTTGCCGCCTGTCGTACCTGTCCTACCAATTGCTTGGCATCAGGGTCATCAGACAGTGTGACACGCATGTACATAGTCTGTTGCAGATCTATCAGTTGTAGCATTTTCTCTAGTTGTTCCCTCTTCTCATTGGAATTGAGAAGTAACCCCATCTTATTGATCTCCATGTAGAGATCTTGCATACGATTGAGTTCCTCTTGGACAACTTCTGAACTAAAAAACTTACTCATAGGTACTGTGACTTGATGATACTCTTATATTTACCCAAATCTACAGTGAGAAATGGGTCGTACTTCACTACCTTATTCCTCAAAGGCTTCCAGACTATCTCCTCTTTGATTTGTTTATCAAATTGTGGGATGAACTGGAATATCTTGTTGAATATGGTAAGTGTCTCTAAACATATTCTACCACCTAATTGAGCTTTCACAAGAGGTGGGTGTACACTTTGTAATGTGAACAATCCCTCGAAGTCCTCTTGAAGATCATGGAGAGTGCTTACATCCTCTCTGAACTGATAGGATAGACTTTCCTTGCGTTTGATCCACTCTGAGTAGTTCCGAGCACCCTCGCGTACTAGAGTAGCGGGATACACCTTATCCTCAGCGATCATGTTGGCTACAAAAAAATCGCGCAGCTCGAAGTCCTTGAACTTCCTTGAGAGTTTGACAAAAAAGAACTTATCTTTCCTATTATCAAATGATTTCTGGGATGCTTTAGCAGTACCCCCATATTGGAAATAGTCGTAAGTCTCAGATGTAAAGTGAAGTTTTAGAGCAAGATACAGTTTGTATACTTCAAAACCTGTCATGATTTCAAACAGACGTTACCTGATATGCTGATCCTCTGCTCCTCGCAATTATAGAAAGGATAGACCTGATGTTTCAGCTTAGATGGAAATAATACCATAGTTCCTTCCAAGTGTCCACTCATAGCATAGGTAAACGATTCCATCTCTCCTAAAATATTCACATACTGAAACTCAAAGTTAGAGACAGCTCCATCATTAAACGATAAACTCTGCTGATCCTCATAGTCTGTAGGGATTTTCATCCATATCACAAAACTATAAACACCTGTATGGTTGTGTAGTGGATTAAACTCATGCTGGTTCTGATAGTTGACCCACCACTGATTCATGACATATTCATGCCGATCTGTAGTAGGAACCCTAGCACCTAAGTTTACAAATGCTTCTTGATACTTCTGGATAAGAGGTGCTACAGTAGTTCTATAAAAGTAATCACCACCAGTTAACACATAGCTATTGTCTATATGACCCACAAGGGCAGATTTATAACTGGATCCTTTATCCTCAATACATTTCCAGAGATAATTTATTTCTTCTTGACTTAATTGCTTCTCAATTACCCCTATATTAGGAAACTGACGAGCATTCATAATTGTAAAAGAGCTTTTGATGTCTGCTTCATGAAGTTAAGACGTTGTGCCTCATACTTCAGTTTCTCTTTCAATGGTTTAGATATTAACTTATTAATCCCTTCAAATTCTATATTCTTATCTTCACAAAATTGCACGACTGCCTCAATGTAGTTCAAATTAGAATCTTTGACAATCTTTTCTATTTCCACCGAAAACTTCGCAGCAGTCATAAAGTTCTCCTCAAATACTTCATCTATTTTACCATTCGCCATGTGCTGCCCTGTAGGTATCAATGTACTCTTTAAGTTTACGAGCATACTTAAACTTGTCATAGATTTCAAAGACTTGTGGTTCACCTGTTTCACATGCAATAATGGTTACGAGTTTCTTGACTTGTAAGCCAGTTAGCTCTTGAAACATTATAGCATAAGCTGTCTCTTGTGCAAAGTAGTCGTGTATCCACTCTTCACGTTTATACTTAGTTGAGGTTTTAAAATCAATTATAGCAAGCTCACCGTTATACTCGGCAATACAATCTACACGTCCAGCTAATCGCAGCAACTTAGAATATAAGGGTGCTTCTAGAGCATGTATATTGTTAATACTATCTAGGTAGGGTTTGATCTGATGGAATAACCCCATGGATAGTACATCATCCTTATATTTGCTAATATCCTTATTAGACAAATACTCTTCAGCAAGCTTATGTGTCTTATTACCTCGTGTAGAGGCACGTTTAGAAATTTTATTAGCTTCCTCTTCACCAACCTTCTTACGCCATGCCATAATGGACGCTTTTTTAGAGTGTCCTATCACAGTAGTAACAGAAGGATAAACCGCATCATTTATGAGATACGTTCTACCCTTCTTAGTTGTAGTTGCCTTTAGATCAGCAAACTCGTGTATGTTTAAATGTTTAAATGTTTCCGACATTGAGATTCAACTTGCTAATCAAATAGGATTTGACTAGACCAGATCTAACAATGTCATCGATACCGAATTCAATACTCTGAAATTCATCCATGTCATCAATAATCTTTTTAAAGTCCATGATACCAGTTTTCTCATGAGCTTTGGTCAAGTCAGTTTGTGCAGCGTCTCCCGCAAATATAATCTTACTATTGATCCCTAGACGTGTAATAATGGAATCAAGTTCGTGGAAGTTGAGGTTCTCAGATTCATCAACCAAGATAATAGCATTATCAATAGTTGTACCACGTATGAATGATGTAGACCAGAAGGAGATAGTCTCCTGTGCCTTAAGATTACCATAGAGCATCTCAAAGGATGGATCATCAGGCATCTCAAACATATACCTGACCATATTCTTATATGGTATTTGATATAGGTTAGCTTTATCTTCATGGTCTCCTGGTAAGAAACCAATTTCTCTAGTAGGTACTAAAGACCTTACAATATACAGTTTATCATAAGGTGTCTTTTCGTCAAGTATTTGCTTAAGAGCAAGATATATTGTGATGAAAGATTTACCAGTACCAGCACATCCGAATAAAAATAAATTCTTATTCTTATCCCATGCATCCCACACCTTCTCTTGAGTGGGAGTTATTGGTTTAATTTTTATTAGGTGATTTTCACCAATTGGTTTCTTTCTCATTTGTCTGGTCGATAGTCCAACCATAGTGGGCTGCTTCTTGCTTTTTACAGGCATACTAGATCTTGTCGAATTTAGCGTAAGGGTGATGCTTCTTCACATTATTCAAGCGATCCTTGAAGCCCTGAGGAAGCTTGTTCTGATAATCACCCACCTCACTGATAGCAGCCATAGTACCTGCTTGCCAGTTCTTCTCCCATTCGGGATTGTCGGCTCTCCATTGCTCATACTGAGCAACAGTCATGGTGAATTCTTTCTCCTCACCTGTATTGTAATTTTTTACAGCAT
>VTLG01010735.1_pt1 | contig 13177 bp, 14 predicted proteins | sample 4694571 | NCBI WGS metagenome assembly VTLG01 (sample SAMN12604809, study PRJNA352737) | marine metagenome | biome: ENVO:00000447; feature: ENVO:00000209|ENVO:00000569|ENVO:01000036; material: ENVO:00002151; isolation source: viral sequences binned using virsorter ... | reverse complement strand
TTCACAGAAGATCACAGTGTTTTGATCGTGTACCCTATTGTAGTTGTATAAGATCTTCTTGGCATTTGCTGACTGTCTAAACTTTTTGTCTGTGGTTCTAAACTTAACATTGACTGTCTCACCATCTGTATCTATGTACGGGAAACAAATCCATTCATATTGACTGTAGATCTTGTAACGATCCAGAGTAGTCTTTGAGATCCCACGCTTGAGAAAGTAATCAGCAACGAAGTCATCTTGGCGTGGCTTTTCTGGTACTTTAGGTTTTGTATATCGCACTGGCTTCTGGAAGTATCTCTCAGATCCGCTGCCACCTTTCCATTCGCAATGATGACATTTCCAAAGCACAGTAGATCCATCAATAGTTACCGATAAAGGATTATCATGTGGATTGTGTGGTGGTTGACATTGAGGGCATTTTAATTTTTGATTCCCGTCCCTCAACGAGAAGTTTTTTATACCTGCGTCTGCAAGTGTCTGACTTATGTCTTTCATAATTTATCCTGCTATAGCATTTAGTGATCTCTTGATTATAGGTCTCTTTTCATTGTAGTCCAGATACCTTTTCTGTGATAAGAATGTGGAAGCCATTGGGATATACTGTGGATCTTTTCCCTTGTACTCCTTTGCAAACATCTGCACATTCTGCATGAGCTTTTCTTTGTCATAACTTTTGACCACCTTGAGGAACTGGACCTGAGCTGTGTGCTTGTTGTCCTTTCTAGGATACACTTGCCAGAAATTCTTGAAGTCGTCAGTGTATCTATCTTTAGTATCCTCTTTAGTATTGTCTGGGGTGGACACCTGTACCCTAGTGGTGCTGACACCCTGAGGGTCTAGGGTTAGGTAATATCGGTTAGAAGTCAGACCACCATTTTCATTCAGTCGTCTTTCTTTTCTCAACATACCATAGCCTTCAAGCTCAGATATGATGTTAGCTATGTGCTTCACATCTTTGAGTCCAGTTACTTTGGCTAGGTGTTTGTAGCTTGGATAGCAGCTGCCGTTGTCATCACAGTAGTTAGCTAAAAGAATTAAAATCAGTTTTTTTGTCGGAGTTTGATTTGGGATCTCCGTCTTTAGTGCTTGGTTCAAACATTCAATAGACATATTTCCTCTCTTATTTAAAACATCAAACAGTATTCCATGATGGGCAGATCTCAGTCAAGGGTAAAGTAAGAATTAGGATCTCTTTTTTTATCTTCTACTCGCCAGATCCTAAAACCACCGATCACTCTTCGCAGTACAAATCTGCGATCAAATCTTCCAGATCTGTAATACGAATCACATCTAGATCTAAACTTATTTGCAGCTGCAGGATCTTTAAAGAAAACAGAGTCACCGATCTCCATCTTCCAGATCGTATGATAGATCTTATCTTTTTTGATGCGGTGATTTATAGATCCCCAGTGTGTTACTTCTTCCAAGAACGGAACTCCTTTATCAATCTTCATGCTGACTTCTCCTGCTTATTAATTTTTTCTAGATAGATCTCTTCTAATTCTTCAAAGGTCCTGAATCTCCACCCAAACTTTTTAGTCGGGTGAGACTTAACCTTCTTACAAGGAATAATATTAAGATCATTCTCTGTGGCATACTTCTGTACAGTGCTCTGCCATCTGAACTCTTCCAGAGTAATCATCTTACACTTATCCCAGTGCGATCTTTTTATCTTGCGGAAGAGTCTTTGGTGCGGCCCTGTGAATGGACCATCTCTAAGCCAGACCCATTTGTGGCCCAGAGATCTAACTTGGACAGATCTATAGCCGTCCATGTAACCCCAGTAGATTGGGAGTTTGTTTATCATTTTTTTATCTTTTGTCATTGTATTTTCTCCAATTTTACAAATCCGAGACATAGTTGTCTCAGACCCATTATATCATATTATGCCGTTTTGTCATAATTGAGTTACAGGGAGAGATTCGCACTTTGTCAAAAAAGTTGATAATATTTGAAAAATTATGACCAAAAAATCTAAAGTAAATAAACTTACGGAATCTTTGAGAGAGAAGATAAAGACTGAATTTGTGCAGGGTGTAGAGCTGCAGTCAGGTGAGAGAAAGATTTTTACGATAGACGAATTGATCAAAAAGCATAAAGTTGCATCAGCTACATTGTACAGAGCTGCAAGAGCTGAAAACTGGAAGGCCCTGCGAGAACAGTTTAACGCAGAGCTGCAACAAGAACTCAACGAACAGCGTAAAGCTGCACTGATAAAAGAAGGTAAATCATTTGATGATAAGTTTCTGCAGAAGGCAGCTGAGATCTGTGAACAAGTAGAGGAGTATTTCAAATTAAATCAACAAGCACTGGCCATGAAGTCCAGAGCTTTTCCACCACAACATCTCTTGGCATTATGTAATGCTCTGACAGTAGCACAGAAGTTAAGCAAGGTTGCATTAGGTGAAGTCACGGAGAATATTAATGTCAACACGACAATCAAGGAAGCCGAATCGTTCAGAAGAATTATGGACCTGTTGGACGGAGTTAAAGCAGAACGCATTAATAGCGACAGCGAATCACTACACTGAGTGGCTTAACACAGCACGAAAGAAACAGTTAAGTCCAGAAGAGCCGTATCTCATATGGTTGATCTTGGCGGGTCGTGGCTTTGGAAAGACCAGATGCGGAGCTGAGGACATAGCAATCTATGCTATGAAGAATGAGAATGTAAACTGTGCTGTCGTAGCACCTACACATGGAGATCTACGCAGAGTTTGTTTCAATGGCCCTTCTGGCCTGATGTCAATAATACCGAAAGAGTGTTTGCTTAAATCTCCTGATCAGAAAGGTTATAGCTCATCTGTATCAGAGATCCGTCTATGGAATGGATCTAAGATCACAGGATTTGCAGCTGCAGAGCCAGACAGACTTAGAGGGCCACAGTTTCATAGAGCATGGTGCGATGAGATAGCATCTTGGAGATATGGTCAGGAAGCATTTGATCAGCTGATGTTTGGATTGCGTCTTGGCGAAAACCCACAATGTTTGATCACAACAACACCTAGACCTATCAAGTTGGTCAAGGATCTTGTTGACAGAGATGACTGTATTGTGACCAGAGGATCTACATTTGAAAACAGAGAGAATCTAGCAGCGTCAGCTTTGCAGATGTTGGAAGAAAGATATGGCAGCACTAATCTAGGCCGTCAGGAGCTCTATGGTGAGATCATAGAGGACTTTGATGGTGCACTCTGGAATCCATCACTAATAGAGTCAGCTAGAGTGCCAGAATCAACAGACATTCCCTTACAGAAGATCTATGTCGCAATAGATCCTGCAGTCACAGCTAATGCAAATTCTGATGAAACAGGTATAGTTATAGTTGGAAAGTGCTATAACAAGCAATTCTATGTGCTTGAGGATCTCTCAGGAGTGTACTCAGCAGATAAATGGGCTAGAATAGCAGTTAACAGTTATTATGAGTATCAGGCAGATGCCATCATAGCTGAAGTTAATAATGGTGGAGATTTGGTGGAACGGCTCATCAGAAATATTGACAGATCTGTACCTTACAAAGCAGTAAGGGCCACAAGAGGTAAGATTGTCAGGGCCGAACCAGTTGCAGCATTGTATGAACAAGGACGGGTACATCATGTAGGAATGTTCCCTGAGTTAGAAAGCCAGATGTGCAGTTATACAGGTGAGACAAACACATCACCAGATCGCTTAGATGCACTTGTATGGGGTGTAAGCTCTTTATCAGCGTCAAGCGGTGAGGTAAATTGGAGAATAAGTTAATATGGCAGATAACAGAAACTTTATACAGAGACTATTTAATATACCTGCAGCAGAAGATCCTGAACAGAAACAAGTAGGATCTAATATGGTGGGTTACTTTGGTGTCGGATCTGACGAACCAAGAAACTACAGATATGCGGATCTAGCTAAAGAAGGCTATCTCAAAAACGCCATAGTTTATAGATGCGTCAATGAGATCTCAAAAGGTGCAGCTGCTGTGCCATTTAAAATCAAACTAGGTGACAGTATTCTTGAGGAGCACCCTCTGATAGATATTCTAAACAGGCCTAATCCTCTTCAAAGCTATACAGAGTTTTTCAGCAGTCTATATGGGTATCTTCTGCTATCTGGCAATAGCTATGTTCTAAAGGTCGGATCTGATGCGGGTGCTCCAAAAGAACTACATCAATTAAGGCCAGACAGAATACAAATCAAAGGATCTGGCAATCCTATTCCAGATAGATATGACTATATTTTGCAGGGCAAAGTACAAGCATCATACGAAGTAGATCAAGAAAGCGGCTTCTCTGAGCTCAAACATATAAAGCTCTGGAATCCTTTAGATGATTACTACGGGTGTTCTCCCCTTGCAGCTGCAGCTGTAGAAGTTGATCAACACAATATGGCTAGTAAACACAATGTGAATTTATTATCAAATGGTGCTAGGCCAAGCGGTGCAGTAATATTCAAGCCGAAAGACGAAAGCGGCATGAGTGTTAATCTGACAGAATCACAAAGACAGCAGCTGCTAACAGATCTTAACAATAGATTCAGTGGTACTAGCAACGCAGGACGACCATTGCTATTAGAAGGCGATTTTGACTGGCGAGAGATGGGGTTATCACCTAAGGATATGGATTTCCTCAATTTAAAACATTTGTCTGCCACAGACATAGCCATGTGTTTTGGTGTCCCATCTCAGCTTGTCGGAGTTGATGCAGCTCAGACATATGCTAATGTCGCAGAAGCCAGACTGGCCCTATACGAAGAAACAATAATCCCACATCTGCACAAGATACAATCAGATCTAAACGAATGGCTAGTACCTATGTTTGGAGACAGGCTATCACTAGAGTTTGATATTGATGAGATCCCTGCATTGTCAGAGCGTAGAAGAAAGATCTATGAGAATGTCACATCAGCTGTAAGAGAAGGGATCATGACAAGAAACGAAGCGAGATCCATTATAGGCCTTGAGCCTGTCAATGGTGGCGATGGCCTGTACATCGCATCTAATCTATTCCCATTGAATGATGATGCTCTGCCAGAAGGTAATCCGCCTACACAGGAAGAAGAGGATCTAATGGACGAAGATGAAGAGGACAAAGATCTTGATGAGATCTTCAATGAGTGGTTTGAAGAAAATAAAGCACTAGCAGACATAGATACTAGGCCAACAAAGGGCATGGCAGAAGCAGCACAACAAGGCCTAGATTTTAGAAAAGAATACAACAGAGGTGGCACCGCTGTAGGCGTGGCCAGAGCCAGACAGCTGATCAATCGGGAAAGGCTATCTATTTCAACAGTGAAGCGTATGTACAGCTTCTTCTCTAGGCATGAAGTAGATAAAAGGGCCGAAGGATTCAGGGCAGGAGAAGATGGCTATCCATCTGCAGGAAAGATAGCGAACTTGCTCTGGGGTGGCAGTAGTGGTGAGTCTTGGTCCAAGAAGAAAAGAGACCAGATCGTTAGAGAAGAGTCAAAGCTATTTGCGGAGATGGACCATGAGGGATTTTCAGAAGAGAAGCAAGAAGTATCAGCTAAGGTTCGTAAAGGATTGCAAAACAAAGTAGATAAACACAATGAGAAGTTTGGTGATAACAAAACCAAAAGAGTAACACTGAGAATGTTGATTGCTGTATTCAAGCGTGGTGTAGGAGCGTACAACACGAATCCTCAAAGCGTGAGACCAAACATCAGTGGACCTGACCAGTGGGCATATGCCAGAGTTGCGTCATTTTTGTATGCAATGAGAAACGGCAGATTCAGAAGCGGTAAACATGACACAGATCTCTTCCCAAAGGGACACCCTCTCTCAAGTAAGGACTAAACGATTTGTCTCCACAGCGAGACAGAGAGTTAACTCCCAAAGAGAAGCTGCGAAGTTTAATCGGATCGTAGCAAATCATCAGCGTAGGTTCGGTACGCAGATGCGGACAGTGGCCAGACGATTCAATAAAGTACAAGCATTTATCTACGGAGAGACGGGTGTTTATGACTATCAGGCCGCAGGAGTTGCCCTCAGAGACGAGCTTTTACCTGTACTAAGGGCACAACAAGAGCGAGTAGCAAAGTCTGTTCTGGCCTTCGCTAGGGAAAATTATAGAAACAGATCTGACCAGAAGGGTTTGTTAGCAAACTACTCAATCGGAGACAGAGATGCCTTCTTGGTTGATTCATTCCTAATGTACCGACAAAGAGATCTAATTCTGGCCAACACATCTTTCAACATTGCATTTGATCTAAGAAACAAGATCTCACGAATGGTTGAAGCAGGAGATAGTCAAAGAGATGTGCGTAAGATGATCAGTGCACAAGGCTTTCCCAGAAACAGAGCTGAGATGATCGCAAGAACAGAAATGCACATAGCTGCGAACACAGCACATCACAAGATCCATACAAATATAGCAGCTGAAACAGGTGAGAAGTTTTTTAAGAAGTGGATCAACAGTGGTGATGACAGAGTTAGAAGCATACATAGCAATGTAGATCCACAGATAGTGGCAATGGACGAAACATTCAAGATTGCAGGTGATGAACTAGCACACGCAGGAGATCCGAGTGCGTCAGCAAAGAATGTCATAAATTGCAGGTGCACAGTCGTATATGTAAACGAGAATGATGTTGTAGATGGCAGTAAGCCAGATCCAACACCAGAAGCTGCATTACCGCCTATAGATCCTAACCGAGAGTATGTGAATCTAGATGGTGCTAGGCCTAACTCCCTTGCAAATTCTGCCAAGATCTTAGCAATAGCCAGATCATCTACTGCCAAAGATCTTAGAGACCGAGTCAATAGCAAACTTGCTGCAAATCAAAAGCTGTGGGGTGAAGTAGATCTTGAAACAAGACTAGGTAAAAGATTTAGTGGGAGAACAGGCAAAGGCGGCACAATAGCACATACACCTGCAGCTCTTAAAAAACTTGGTTATAACGATCTTGAGATCAAGATGTTTTATGCGACTATTGATGACGCTCTTGATACTACAAATGCTATGGCCAAAAAATTTGGTGTACCACCTTTGAGAAAGGTTGTTGCTATAGCAAAGAACGGCAGGGCATCAATGCACATGGGAGATGGTGTCTTAGGTATCAATGCAGGTTACAATCTCCGCTTTTTTAGAAAACCTAATCATAAAAGAAAGCAGTTTATAGAAGGTGGTAAAACATATCATGAGATGGAGTACATTCCTCTTACAGATAATGACATGAATCTAGGTGGATTCTTTGACACAGATGCGTCTGTAGCAGCAGCACAAGGTCGTGTCCATAAAGGTACTTTCACCCGAAAGATGTACAAAGACTGGTTTGATGAAAATGCAGAATATGCAGTGCTTACTGACGGATCTATAGATAAAGGAAGCATAGGTGGTAAATTTATAACTAAAGCACAAAATTTCTTACGGGATAATATGCCATTTGCAGCTGACTCTTATTTAGACGATGGTATAGATAGATTTTTGAGCAGCTTCTATCATGAGTTTGGTCACAATGTACACCAACAATATGGCTTGGACTTTACATCTTTGACAGCATGGAGAGCGAGTCATAGAGGTGCAACAAGATTATTATCAACACCTATGGAAGATCTTATAGATGACTTAGCAGGGAATATATCTAGCAGACTTACACCGAGCACCTTAGGCACAAGCACATATGGTATGACAGAACCTGTTGAGTGGTTTACCGAAAACTTTACTCTGTGGTGTGTAGGCCGTGACGACCTTTGTTCACCAGAATTTTTAGATTTTATAGAAGATATTTTAGCGGAAGCTGACAGCTTCAGAAGTATAGGAGTTTACAGAACATGACACTAAAAGCAGAAAGAGCATATATAAAACTTATTGAGGACTTTGAAAAAGGCGAGGATAAGATCTTAAATCAGCTGACAGACATGGCAGCTACACCAACAAACTATAAAAAGATGAGAGCTAGGATCTTAAAACTGAAGGCGGGAAGAATAATGGCCCTGCAGGATCGCAAGGCCAGATTATTTGAATTGATAGAGCCGTTTAACTTGCTATGACTTAGGATAAGCCAAAGCTCTTGAGGTCTCAGATCTCTTGACCTCTGCAATACCGACTATGTCTGATACATTGCTTGGTCTCTTGAAATAACCAAAGAAATCATCATCAGATCTATGCACATAAGCCATAAAACTAAACTCTCTGCCAATAAGATCTTCAGGTTTGCCTTTAGCGTTAACTTCTATTAATTGCTTAGGTATAGATCCCCATAGCTTGTAACCATCTATAGATCTCAACAACATCTTCCAAGTAGATCCATATTCATGATCTTGTAACTTAACAGACTGAACTTCACCCCAGATAGTGATTCTTTTATCAGTGTCAGGTACAGGCTTAAGTCTTGACTGCTCTTCACGAGATCTCATGATCTTGTCAGTTGTCACTTGGATCTGATCCGTGTTGTCAAACTCATTGACTAGCTTAAGAAAGTAATCTTTCTGCTTATCAGATCCAACACCATGATCAACAAACAAAGTATTGTATAAGCTAGTGAAAGCACTCCATTGTGTGTTAGCTCTCCAAGCCATCAATCTTGCAAAGCGTTCTGCATCTCTATCAGAGATCTTGTCAGATTTGATCATGTCAAAGTCATCAGTGTTTCTAGGTCTAAGATACTCCCATTCAGTTTCCCAATTAGGCCAGATCAAAGATCTGATATGCAGCTGCATAGCAAAGTAATCTTTGTAACAGTTTTTCTCAACGATCTTCATCTTATCTGTAACAGATTCAAAGGTATGGCCATTGTCCTCTAGCCATTGTTTGTTAGCTGCAATGTAACGGCCTTTGATGCCAGTAGTAGCAGTGCTGTATTCCTGCAGCTCCACCTCTTTACAGATATTAAGACGATCTTTCATATCTTGAGCTTTAGCATAGTCAAATGCCTTGCTAACGGCAGTAAGATAATCTTTGGAAAGGTTCCTGATGTGATCAGACTTAGGTGTGTAACCGACAACAACAGATCCCTGATCGGGAGTCCATTCGCATATCGGTTCGTAGTAGCAATACCTCAGGGTGTATAAATTAGTCCTGTGGACCATTGCTAGGTAAGGTTCTTTAGTTTCAATTATTTTTGTCATTTTATCTCCTGTGGCACAAATTTTTACGCACCACAAGTTAAATACTACCCGAATTGGGTAGAAATACAAGTAATTTCTCATATTTTTTACACCCTTCCTAGATGGATCTACATATTGTGATATATTGAGCACTGGGATACTATATGTGCTATGTATCACTAAACATATTTGGAGCATGACATTATGGCGGAGACGGAAACCAAAAGTAGTGTCCAAGCTAGAGAGCTGAATCCAGAAGTATCTGAGGATCAAAAAGAAGAAGTAAGGCGAGATGTCTTTACAACAGAAAACGAAGCTGCGGAAAGAGCAGAAGAAATAGGGTGTGTGGGGACACACTCACACGATGAGGACGGCCAGACTGTCTTTATGCCGTGTAAAACTCACCAAGATTATATAGATGCGATGGGCAGAGATGTCAGATCTGAGGATAAGCAGGAAGCGTTCTCAGCTGAACTTAAGTATCTAAAACCAGACGATGATGAAGAAATGGACAAGGACTATGGTACCTTTGAAGGGTACGGATCTGTCTTTGGCAATAAAGATCTTGGCAACGATGTCATAGAAAAGGGAGCTTTCAAAGAGTCCCTAAAAAGAAAAAAACCACACATGATAAAGCTGCTGTATCAGCATAAGTCTGATATGCCTATAGGTGTATTTGATGAAGTCAAAGAAGATGAACATGGCCTATATGTCAAAGGCCGTCTGGCTCTTAAGACTGTTGCAGGAGCAGAAGCATACGAATTATTAAAGATGGGTGCACTTGATGGAATGTCTATAGGCTTCCGAGTAAACCCAGAGAAAGTTTCATATGATAAGCGTTCTAGAAGGCGTTATATCAAAGAAGTAGATCTCATGGAAGTGTCTCTTGTGACTTTCCCTATGAACCCGAAAGCTACAGTAAGGTCGGTGAAAGGCGAAGAGATCTCTATAAGAGAGTGGGAAAACGGACTGCGAGATGTTTTTCATTTATCCCGTTCAGAAGCAAAAGTTGCTGCAGCTGCAGTAACTAAGTCATTTAGTGATCAGCGAGATGCTGAGAACAATGCCGAATTAGTAGATGCTATTAAGGAATTAACCAAAACTATAACCTTGACTAAATAGGAGTATTTTATGTCGCAAGAAATAAAAGACGCTATTCAAGATCTTGGAAATACCTTTGCAGAATTTAAGAAGGTCAATGACGAGAGACTTGAAGCGGTTGAAAAGGGTGATAGCACTGCGGAGTACGATTCTAAACTCTCTAAAATAGAAGAAAAATTAGATTCTATTGAAGATGTAAATCAGAAATTAGTAGCTGCAGAGCAGAACTCATTAGACATCAAGGAGCAAGTTGAGAAGCTAGAAACAGTCCTAAAACGACCTCATTCTGGCGTTGAAACAAAGCAAGTTGATGAATATATGTCAGCTTTTGAAACATACTGCAGAAAAGGCCTAGAAGGCTTAGACCCAGTAGAAAAGAAAGCGTTGACAGTAAGTAACGACTCTACAGGCGGATACTTAGCACCACCTGAATATGTGAGAGAGCTGTTAAAAACAGTTACAGAGATCTCACCTATCAGATCTATTGCTAGAGTAAGAAGCACAGGTCAGAGATCTATCCAGATCCCAAAAAGAACTGGACAATTCTCTGCTCAGTGGGTCGCAGAAAGTGGTACAAGATCAGAGACCACAGGTTATCAAGTAGGACTGGAAGAATTACCTGCACATGAGCATTACGCTCTAGTAGATATTTCTGAGCAGGACTTAGAAGATACTGTGTTTGATCTAGAAGCTGAAATGCAATCAGAATTCAGTGAGCAATTTGCAAAAGCTGAAGGAGCTGCGTTTGTTAGTGGAGATGCCGTTGGTAAACCAGAAGGATTCATGACTAACAGTGATGTCGGAAGTGTGATCTCTGGATCTGACAGTGCAATCTTAGCTGACAGCTTAATTTCACTTGTGCACAACATTAAGTCTGATTACGGCAGGAATGGTGTTTTTGTATTTAACAGAAGCACTCTTGCAGCAATCAGAAAGCTGAAAGATACTGCAGGTCAGTATGTATTCCAAGCAGGAATGAGCCTTCAAGGTGGAGCTATGGCTACTATCTTGGGTTATCCATATGTGGAAGCTACTGATATGCCGTCTATTGCTCAAAATGCTTTCCCAGTTGCCTTTGGTGACTTTAGAAGAGCATACATGATCGTAGATAGAGTGAATCTAGCAGTATTGAGAGATCCATTTACACAAGCTACTACAGGTAATGTTAGATACATTGCTAGAAGAAGAGTTGGTGGACAAGTGGTTCAAGCTGAAGCAATCAACAAACTTAAGATCTCAGCATCTTAATAACAGGAGAAAATAAATTATGAAAGATTTAGCAAATAATTTGTTGGGAGCTCAATCACTAGCTCCTGCTGTTAGAACAGCTGATGCAAATGGCGATGGCGTTGACCTTCAAGGTTTTGAAGGTGCTATGGTCCTTGTTGATGTTGGAGCTGAGGGTGTGACTTTGTCATCAAGTGTAAAGATTGATTTCTTACTTGAGCACTCAGATGATAACTCATCATTCTCTGCAGTTGATTCAAACTTGTTAGTGACAGACGGAACTGTGTCAAGCACAGGCCTATTTGCCACATTTGATGACAATGCAGAAGCTCCTGCAATCGCAGCAATCGGGTATGTCGGTGGAAAGCGTTACATAAGAGTAGTCGCAGACTTCACAGGAACTCATGGTACAGGTACTCCTTGTAGTGCTATGGTACTCAAAGGATTCCCAAGACACGCAGGTGCAGCTGACAGCAGCTCAAGCAATTAAAACTGCTTATGAGAGGGTGGCAACACCCTCTCACTTTTAAGGAATATAACAATGGCAAAAAAATTTAAGATCTTAGTCCCAAAACCTGCCGCAAGTAATGAGATGGGAACAGATGTAAAACTATATACGGCAGATGAGATAGTAGAGTCTAAAGAATCATGGCTTGAAGATGTCATGAATAAATTTGTAGAAAATGGGTGGGCAATGGAAGTGAAAATGGATTCAGCTGACGAAGTTGTTGATGTAGAAGCTGACATAGAGCCTAAAAGAGCAAGAAATGAGAAAGGTCAATTAGTCGGAGACGATCCTGATACACCTGATGTCAATGAAGCGTGGGAAGGCGGTAAAGCACCCGAAAAGAAAGCTGCAAAGAAGAAAACTACTAAAAAGAAGTCAACAAAGAAAAGTAAGTAATATATACTTTTCTAGATAGCAGATGCTATGCGTTCTGGGAGATCCCGTGACTAAAATAGGAATAATTTATGGCAGCAGGATTTCATCATTTCATTATAGAGCAGGGAGCAACATTCCAGAATACGCTTACTCTCAAGGATTCTGCTGACGCTGTAATTAATCTCACTGGATTTTCAGCTGAGATGGATCTAAGAAAAAACCAAGACGATTCATCAGAGGTCATAACGCTGACTGTTGCGAACGGCAGGATCTCAATGGGTGGTGCTGCAGGTACTATTACATTAACCATATCATCAAGCGATACAGCTGCTCTGACAGTCGGAGATGGCGTGTATGACATTGAATTAACAGATGCAAGTGGAAAGGTGGATCGCATACTTGAGGGCACATACAGCATCAGAGGGAATGTAAGCAGATGAGTATAGTAAAGAGTATTACTGTCACAGGCCCAAATGATATATCTGTCATTACTGTCGGCACACAAGGAGCTGCAGGAGCACAAGGACCTGCGGGTGCAAAAGGTGAAAAAGGTGCCGTAGGACAAAGTAATGTCGCAGGGCCTACAGGTGCGAAGGGAGATAAAGGACAGACAGGATCTACTGGTCCATCTGGCCCTACGGGCCCGACAGGTAATACTGGTGACAAAGGCCAAAAAGGAGAGGTCGGAAATCAGGGAGATAAAGGTGAAAAAGGAACAAAAGGCCAGACAGGAAATACAGGAAATACTGGATCTTCTGGACCAACAGGTGCTACAGGCGATAAGGGTCAAAAGGGGACTACTGGCGATATTGGAGCGTCTGGCGATAAAGGACAAAAAGGAACCACAGGAGATACGGGATCCAAAGGCCAAAAAGGAGAAGTAGGTGTTACTGGATCTACAGGATCTAAAGGGCAGAAAGGAG
>VTLG01003058.1_pt1 | contig 13179 bp, 10 predicted proteins | sample 4694571 | NCBI WGS metagenome assembly VTLG01 (sample SAMN12604809, study PRJNA352737) | marine metagenome | biome: ENVO:00000447; feature: ENVO:00000209|ENVO:00000569|ENVO:01000036; material: ENVO:00002151; isolation source: viral sequences binned using virsorter ... | reverse complement strand
TAGTATCAATATGAAAATGTTCATCCATTACTCAGATTCTTCTTCAGATTCTTCAGACTCTTCCGATTCTTCTTCAGGAGGTGTCACCGGAGGATTTTCTCGCGGTTCTTCATCGGCAGGATAAAATTCGCTACCTTTTAAAACCCAATCCTCTTGAACATCATCTCTGGCCGTTGTGCAATCGTTTAAAAGACTGATGTGAATATTTTGGTCAGTTGGGACAAATCCAACAGGAAAAATCTCGGCAATTACTTTATCACCATCATCATTGATTATTGTTCGTATATATCTCATTTAAAACTCCACAATCACTAAGCCGTCACCACCTTTGAAAGAACCACCGCCACCGCCAGCAGGCCAACCGCCATCAGCGTAATTTCCACCACCGCCACCGTTTATTCCTCCCTGATACTCAGTGCCGCCACCTCCTGCCCCAATAGCATCAAGACCCCAACCTGAATCTATACCTGACGTTGGAGGCCGTCTGCCGTAAAAGTTAGAACTACCACCAGTGCCTAAAAACCCATTTCCACCAAAATTCTTTGAAGATGTTGAAGATGTGCTGCCTTGACCGCCACCCGCATTACCGTTGTAACCAGAATAACCGCCACCGCCTTGACCACCATCACCAAAAATACCCGCAGCACCACCACCGCAATTTGTACCCGACGCACCGCCTGAATAGTTCACATCACCGCCTGTGCCAACACCCACAGTAGAGCCGCCCAACTGTTGTCCACCTGTAGCAGAACAATAAGACCCAAAACTCGATGTACCTCCGTACCCTGTAGAGCCTGTTCCGACTGTGACCGCCACTGTTGCCGTAGTGCCAAGGTCAATCTCTTTCATGGCGAAACCGCCACCACATCCCGATTGGCCGCCTCCTGCACCCCATACTCTTACACGGCATCGAGAGATACCTATGGGAACAGTAAACGTGCCTGTCGTTGCAAACATTTTGACCTGACCAGTGCCAAATACTCCCGTTACAGGATTTGTCAGTTTTTGTGAAATTTCTGGTAGTGCCATTTTCTACTCCCTAATTATCACGGAGCGACCGACCTGACTGCCTGACTTGCCATCGCCACTGTGGGATTCAAAATTAAAATTTTCTGCGCTAGATGCGTCTTTGTACGAGCTTGAAAGTTTTGCATTACCTTTAGTCTGTATAGTGCCAGAACCACCCGCCGGACAGTCCGTAACAGCAACACCTAAAAATACTGCTCTTTTCGATGGGTCATCTAAGGCAATCGGGTCACAAGCTGTTGAAGTGGTGTAACCGATATTAGTTACTTCATCCATTGTTCTAACTACAAAGAAAGAACAGTCACCATTTCCACTTGCAGTTGATGTATAAAACATTGCAGCCTCATGTCCGTTCAGCGGAAGAGTTTGAATGTTGTACATATTTGAACCCGCTTGTGTGACCGGATTAACACTACTGTAGCTATTAATATTTAGGTTATTGTTGTCATTAATTTTTGGTGACCAAGTATATATAGTGGAATAGCCACCCGTAGTTTGTATGCAAAAAGGAGCCATGTTCCCTGCTACACCAAAAGCACCCCATCCTGCGTTGTAGGCATAATAAGAGTTTTCGCAGAAAACGTGTTCGTGGTCGCAAGCTGCGTGTTGTAAGTTGTACCAAACACCACTCGAATCAGTTACGCTGTATTGCGCTACTCCTGAAGGCCCACTAAATGATTTCCAACCTCGTTTATTATTTCCGTAATACGAGTTGTTTGAGAATGTAGACACCGCTGAATGAAACCAAGCTGTGCCATCTGGACATTTTTTCCATACATCCATGTAAACAGCGTTATAACCACTTGTGTTGTAAGCAACACCAATATCTCCGTTTGGTAACGCACACATAATAATATCTCTCGCGCTATAACTAGAAAGATAACTTTCTCCTAAAGTTTGATTACCCCATTTATAAGTGCCAGTGTCATCATAAACACTTATTTTTCCGTACTGTGGAGAGCTGTTAGTCGTGTAACAAAAAGCAAATTCATCACCATCCTCACCCATTAATCCTTGAATCATGTGCGGATAATTTTGAAGCATATATACACCAACACCAAAGGAAGTTTCATCAACGAGAACGGTAGACATATCTTCGTTATAAATCTTCATCATTGCACCGTTACTGCCTGTAGCTCCGCTTCCATTTGGATAAGCAACTACAACCTTGCCATTTCCGAGCTGACAAACTAGAGCCTGAAACTGTGATGAATTCCCACTATTCGCAGATGTTGTGACCGTGACCGTTTTTTCTAGTGCATAATCCTTGTCATAGACATATACCTTAACAGTCGTATCCTCGATTGAAGCAACAAAGAAACCACCACCAATTCGACCATCAACATCATAGCCGTCACAATTACCTCCTACAGGTACGTCTGTTATGCCTTGAATTAAAGTTGCGCCTGTTGTCCGAACATTTGTTGCGGTGCTCGAACCATCAGCAGTAGCTAAGAAAGTTCCATTTTTAACTGTAGAGCCAGACTCACTATAAGCAGCAGTAGGAGCCGTAGCTGTGCCTAACGAACCAGTTACACCACTACCACCGCCAACATTTAACGCTGTTTTGTTAATTGAGTAATAGAAAATTCCAGTTGGAGGTACTTCTGGTTTTGAGGAACTATCTAGTGTTCCGCTATTAGTATAAAAACGAACGTCACCTGTTACTTCAACAAACGAGCCTCCTCGCACGAAACCGTTACAAGCAACACCTCCGATTACTTGTGTTCCCGCAGCTTGTGTTCCGTCACTGTTGAGATACAGCAGCCTATCCATGCCACCATAAGTTACGTTTAAGTAGATAATGTTTTTTGTTGTACCCTCGATACAATGCGCTCTAACCATTCCATAGCTATTAGCACCTCCTCCAAGCGTTCCCGAACCACCACCAAAACTAGCCATGTCTGAGTTAGCAAATATTTGCGTTAGATTCTGTAAGTTAACTCCGTCTGAAGCCACAGTTGCGCGATACGCATAACCACTATTGAGCATATACATATTTATCTGGTTATTAGAGTCTCGCGTCATCCAACTGCCAAACAACGCACCACCAGATAAACTAGAGTTAGCGTCAGCAGAGACATAAGAACCATCTGTGCCGCTGTAAATATAGAAATAATATCCACCGCTATAAGATTGCAACAGACAATAATTACCGTCATGTCTTGCACATATTGAAAGCGAATCTCTATTTTGTGCGCCAACGTATGACTGACCCACTGACGTAGCAGCCATAACACTACCGCCAGTAGAGTTGATAATCGTGTGATACATATTTGTGTTAGAGTCACTTGTCCAAGCAATAACACAATTACCATTAGTTAATGGCTCTATTCTTAAACAACTTTTAATAAATGGGCTTGAACCATCGACAGTACTTGTTATTTGAGTTGGCGCTGTAATTTGTGCGCCAGTTGTGCCGTTGTGAACTGCATAACTTGGATAGGTAGAATTAGAACCTTCACTACCCCACGCTATCACTAAATTGCCACCACTTAACTGACAGATAGCTAGACATGGGTAACTAGTGTTGCCAACAAATTGATGTGTTGTGGATGTTGTAACTGCTGTTTCCGCTACATCTATCGTGCCATCTTCGTTATAGATTCGCAGATAGACATACATATTCTCCTCGGCATTACCTCTGGTGTTTGCAACCTTCGCTCGATAATAGACAATCGCTATCTTTCCACTTGTAAGTTTACAAACATATTCACCATTACCTACACCAGATGCAGTAATATTTACGTTTCTGGCGAAACCATGTTTCGTTCCTGAACTTGGGCCGGATAATTTCAATTCACCTGTAGCGGAAAAAGTGCCATCACCACCTGTGCCAGTTGGTATTTTTCCAATGCCGCTACCAGTTTCATAAATCAAGTCACCCGCACTAAAACCTGTTGCAGAAGAAACTTGCTTTAAACCTAAATCGTCATTGTTTGTCGTGTTTACTCTTCCCATGACTAAGCCTCATAACCGTATATGTTTACTGCGACATCAGCGACATTACTTCTCGCCACTACATTTTTGCTTGCTGTAATAACTATGCCTGTGCGTTCAAGAACATCTCCAACACCTAATACAGTGTCGTATTCTAAAAATTCAGAAGTTGATGGTGTGCCACTTGCTGCTACTGCTAATCTAACAGCAGCAGGAGAAGCTCCTTTGTTCATTAAAGAGACATTTACTGTAGCGACTGAGCTAGGCGTATAGACTGTAGTGTCGGTATTTGCCGTCAGTGCTGCTTGTCCTAAAGTGCCATTTGCCATCTTAATCTCCTAGAAACTTGCAAAGAAGTAGGCTTTAGATTCTTCAAATCCAGCCTGTACGGTAGCCCACGATAAAGTGCTACCATTAGTTGATAAATATTTGCCTGATTGACCAGACTGTGATGGTATTTCATCAGCTACCACATCCCATGCCAGAACACTACCGTCAGTTTTTAAATATTTTCCAGCTTGTCCTGTTTGACTCGGTATCTCATCTGCAACAACTTCCCAGACCAAAGCACTACCGTTTGATTTAAGGTATTTACCGCTTTGACTTGTAAAACTAGGAGCATCGCTAATTTGGCTCCAAGTAACAGAAGTAGCCGTAGGCGCTACCGCAGCCCACGCACTACCAGTATACACCTTCATGGCGTCTGATGTAGTATTAAAATAGAGGTTGCCTGCAACTTGAGCGTCACCATCTGGGTCTGTTGCCGGATCGCTCGACTGTGCTCCTTGATACTGATCTGTAAAGGTATCAAGCGTATTTGCGGCTGACGTTGCACTACTAGCTGATGCTGTTGCACTGTTAGCACTAGCTGTAGCTGATGTAGCAGCATTTGTAGCTGAAGTGGCTGCATTAGTTTCTGAAGTAGCCGCATTAGTGGCTGATGTAGCCGCAGCAGTTGCTGAATTACTAGCATTAGTCGCAGAGGTAGCTGCATTAGTCTCACTTGTTCCAGCATTAGTCGCAGAGGTAGCTGCTGCTGTAGCACTAGCCGCAGCATTACTTTCTGACGTACTGGCCGCAGTAGCACTAGATGCCGCAGCAGTAGCACTATTCCCTGCATTGGTTTCAGAAGTCGCTGCATTAGTTGCAGATGTCGCTGCTGCTGACGCTGAATTACTTGCATTGGTTTCGCTAGTGGCCGCATTGGTTTCGCTAGTAGCAGCAGCCGTAGCGGAGTTTCCAGCATTAGTCGCTGACGTTGCAGCATTAGTTTCACTTGTAGCGGCTGCTGTGGCGCTATTTCCAGCGTTAGTCTCGGAAGTTGCTGCGTTGGTAGCTGATGTAGCCGCAGCCGTAGCACTGGCTGCTGCTGCCGCACTTGTACCTACCCAATAGGAGCCGCTAACTGATGGCTCGTTGTTTAGGTTTGAATTCTGTAATGAGGTGTAAAAGACACCATCGCTACCTACTACGTTTTCATTAATTGCATAAGTAACCGTAGAGTTCCAAGCAATACCTATTCTGGTCCAGTAAGCAGGAGATGACGATGGATTCTGATTAGTATTGTTGTTTTGCAAACTCTGATAAAGTATTTCATTTTGCGTGACGTTAGCGCCTTCTGAGTAGGTTATTCCAGAGTTCCACTCTATTGAGTAAAGAAGTGTCCAGTATCCTGACGTTGAAGTAGGATCATTGTTCTGGTTTGCAGAGACTAAGGACCGATAGTAAACACCATTACTAGCCAGCACTACAGCGTCTGCATCGTATATCTTAGTCGCTACCCAAGCGTCACCAAAGGCTGAAGCAGTTTGTCCTACAGGATCACGCACCAGTATCTGCACATCACTGGAGTCCGTTAGTATTGCCTTAGCGTTACCACTGAAGAATATGTTTGGCTGTCTACCAGCCGCAGTTAGTATAACCGGATTAGTATTCGCTACCGTCTGGTTAATATCAGAGTAAGTAGTCTTTAATGTAGTGGTTCCTGAATCATAGAAGTAAAGCTTTCCAGAGCCTAGAGGATCACCAGCGTCATCAAAGTATTGTGCGTTTATTTCGCCAAATCTAGCCATTGTTAATTACCTCTGATCCTTTCGTAATCTCTGTCAATCTGAGAAGTTACTTGTTCTCCTGTCGTAAAAGGAGCATTGACCGGATTTACCATTTCGGTTTGTCCTGTAGCCATTCTTGTTACAAGACCCTGAGCCGCTTCATCTGTGGACTGTTCTAAACTTCTTCTTGCTACTGCTCCTCCTGCTGCGGTAGCTAGAACACCAGTTGTTTGACCAGCTAGAACACCAGTTCCTTGAAGCATCAATGACAAGGCAGATGCACTTGGGTCTAGTTTCGCTACCATTCTTACAAACTGTTCTGAAGGAGTAAAAGAAACAAAATCTCGCATTGCTTTTTGTTCTTCTTTTGTATAAAAAGCCAACCTTCTTGGGTTAGTTAATATATTTTTTACAGCTTGTTTGTATTTGTTTATTAAATTCCCACCACCTCCAGTGGCATCTGCCGTTAAACCAGCAGAATCAAACGCATTATTAATATCTTCTGCTTTTCGATACCTTCCGTTAGCCAATCTAGCAGCCGTTATTAAAGTAGGATCACCACCTGTTCCTTTAGTTTGTATCATATCATCTATGTCAGAAATAATATCTCTTATTCTTGGATCGCCTTTATTAGAAGAAGATGCTCGTTTACTTATCTGAAATCTACTCCACAAGCCTCTTCTTATCTTGTCTAATTCCATAACATTTAAATATTGTCTTTTTGTAAATTGTTCTAAATAGTTGATAGCTGCGCCTAAATTTTCATCTGACGTTACTTTTGGATCATAGTCTGTATTATTTTTAGCATTGTTGTACAAATTTCTAAAATCACTACCGTCAAAAATTAATCCTGAGTTTGTTGCAGCCTTATATGCATTTTGTTTTAATCTTTTGGCAGCTTGTATTGTAGGGTTTTCATCAAATCTTTTAAAACTTGCTCCTAAACTTGAGCCAATATTTCTTAAAGCTGGTGCAGCAAAATTTAATAATACTTGGCTACCGCCTCCAAATATTGCTGAAGGAATAGCTAAAGTATAAGCGTTTTCTAACCTTTCTCCTGATTCTCCAGTATTAAAACCATAAACACCTCCTCCTGCCCCAGAATATGCTGCTGTTTTCCCTATACTTGGGCTACTACCTTTAGGTATTTGTGATGCTGGACCAAATTTAGAAACCGCTTTAGGAAGATATGTTGCTGCTGCTTTTTCAACACCTACTCCTGTTGCAATAGCAGGAACCGCCTCCATTGCAAAAGATTCTACAGGTTTTGCTTTTTGATACTGAGCGATAATATCCCTGTTTAAATTTAAATAATCATTAAATGCTTCTGAGTAAGGTCTTTGTTCTTCTCCTGTAACAAAATTTTTAACTTTTTCTGCACCAGCAGCTATTCCTGCCCCAACATTTTCAGCAGCACCTAAAGTTGCTCCTCTAACAGCAGTTAAAAATCTTGCTCCTGCTGGAACCTCATCTTCCGCAAAAGTTGACTCTATCGGAGTATACCCTTCTTGCTTTCCATACCTAATCATTTGCCCAAAGTCTTCATCAGACAAACCAAGAGAATCTGCAAAAATACCCATTGGCACATTTATTTTTTTATACTCTGAGTTCCACAAACCAAAAGCTAACTTTCCGTTAGGGTACTCCTCCAAGCTACTGTAACTAGGATTATCTATTCTAAATTTGTTTAATTTTTCACTCATTTAAAAAGTCCTAAAGGGTCAGCGACATTAATGTACTTTAGCCCATACTCTTCTGCTTCTGGATAAGCCATCGCTTTTCTCATAATATTTCTATAAAGCCTTTCTACCCTATCCATGTTCTCTAATAATTGCTCTTTACTTTGTGCTTGTACCAAAGAACCTACTGTAGCCCTTAAATCCCTCAATTCATTTTCAGTAATGCTGCCTAAAGCTCCACCTGTTTTGCTTGCCTCTCGCATATCTGACAATGCTTGAAACTGAATGTTAGCACCTATGCCAGTAATTAATTCTTTTACATCAAACGCTGGAGTTCCTTCTATTGATGAAGCAAAATTTCCTGTCCAACCAGTAACCGGAGTAAAAAGTCCTTGATTTTCTACCATTTTTCTTATTCTTCCCAAATCAGTAATAATAAGATCAGCAGTAAAAGCATCTCCCTCTGCCGCGACCGCTTGTCTATTTTGTTCTTCAAGCTCTGCCGCCTCGTCTTCTGCTTCTTTTTCTCTTATCTCTCTATCTACAGGACCGCCTTCAACAACCTCCATTTGTACACTTCCATCTGGGTTTGTTACTAGCCTATAACCCGCAGGAACATTGCCTATGTTGTTTATGTCTACACTTGTACCAGACCCACCTATAGTAGAAATTTCTCCATTATTTTTTACTTGGTATCCTTTACTTCGGTCTAGAAAAATACCTTGCTGTTCAAGGTAATCCATATCAGTAGTCGTTAAAGGCCTATAACTATCTAAAGGCTTGCTTACTTCAGCAGGCGTTAAGTAACCAGCAGCAAAGGAGGCATCTACAGTAGATTTTAAATATGGCATAACACTAGCTAGACCATCTGGTCCTTGAGCATCCTGCATAATTTCTAATGTTGAACTTGTATCTAAGCCAAGCTTTCTTTCGTTTCTAAGCCTGTCTTCCATCAAGTCCATAAACCCTTGATAGTCTCCATTCTCAGCCATAGCATGGGCAGTAAAGTAATCCTTAGCTAAAGACTTATCCAGCATCTCTCTTTTTTGAAGCTCTTGCACACCAAGCATACTTTCTGCTTCTCTTTCTTGCATTTGCTGCTGTCTAAACTCAGGAACTTTGTTGGTAAACATTGCACCCAGAGCGCCTAGCTTAGTAGAGAGATCAGCACCGCCTCCAACTCCCATAAGCTTTTGTCCTCTTGATCTTGTAGTGCCGCCTAGAGGCGCATCTAAAGACGGAAAGCTAATAGGGTTACCAGATAAAGCGTTGCTTGCTGGTATTTGATCTTGGGTTTGTTGTGGTAGACCAAGACCGTAATAATCGCTTAATGTGTCTGCCATTTAAAAATTCCACGCTGTGTTTTGTTTAGGAACACCATACCAACTACCCCAAGCTCCAGCGTTAGCATTTGCTGCTGGAGCCATATTAGTAGTTTGATAGTTAGGGTTAGGGATTCCCTTAGAGGTATCCACTGGTGCTCCACCATCATTTCTTCCAAATACATCATTAGATAATGATGCTGCGTTAAAAGCATCTCCGATTCCCTGCTGATAATTTGGAGCAACTACTGGAGCCATAGGAAGTCCAGCTAACTGATTACCAATACCTGTCTGAATGTTTGCTTGGTTAACTCCTAAATTTTCTTGCGCCCTAGATTCGTTTATTGCCGCATTGTTTCTTGCGTTATTTATACTTGAAGCTGTGTTTCCAACCAAATTACTTATATTCAATCCTTGAGCGCCAAGAATGTTAGCAAGCCTATTAGAAGCATCGCCATATTGGTTAGCAAGTTTAGTAGCCGCATCAGTTCTACCTGTCGCAAGGTTAATCCCTAGCGTATTAATAGCGTTAGCCGCAGGAAGTCCTGTGTTCAAATTCATATTAGCCATCTGAGTTGCTGCGTTAAATCCTCTGCCAGATAACTGATTAATGTTAGCTATTTGGTTTTGTAAGTCCTGAGAAGCTAAACCAGTGTTGTATCTTGTTAGCTCTTTTAATACGTTACCGCCACCTAATCCACCAGTTGCAGCCGCATTTCTCAAGGCAGCTCTTTCTCCCTGCTCTCTTAAAAACTTCATCTGAGGACTTTCTTGATAGGCTGCATCAAAAGCCTCTTGACCATCTAGTCCAGCTAAAGCTCTTTGTGTCCTTAACGCATCTTGTCCAGCAATAGCGTATGGGTTTATGTCTTGCCTTCCAGCTCTGTTAACAGCATCAAGAACGTCTATTGACCCTGCTGTAGTGCCTTTTAAAGCTTGTTCTGAACCCTTTAGGCCTATAGGTATGTCACTACCTGTTGCGTAATTTGCTACCGCAGTTAAAGGTAATTTATCTTTTGCTGCTACTGCGTTGGGATCAGTAGTATTTTGTATTCCAGATGGATTAGCTGCTTGACTTCCTGTGGTAGTTCCACCTGTTCCTGTTGCTACTGGAGTCCCTCCTGCGCCACCGCCTGCTGCACCTCCTCCCGCACCGCCTGCTGCTGCACCTCCTGCTAACGGAGTTCCTGCTGGAGTTGCTGCTTGATTGTTAAAAGCCGCCATAGCTGCTGGTATCCCTTGAGGATATGGGTTAGCTATGTCAGTGAATCCTTGCTGTTGTACTTCTTGTCTTCTTTTTAACTCATCAGCAACCTGTTGTTCTTGCACTTGAAAGTTGTTAGCTATTTGTGCAGCAGTATAAGTTCCAGCCTCTAAAGCATCCTGCACTAACTGAGTTTCTGCCTCAGTGTAATCTCCATCTACTGGAATGCTTTCTATTTGTTTTTGAGTTGGCGCAGAAACAGGAAGACCTTGTTGAGCTTCCTTAACCTGAGCTTCATTGTACAAAAAATCTTCTTTTAAGCTTTGTTCGACAACCGCAGGAGGCGCAGAAAAGTATTCAGCTACCTCTGAGGTATTTGCTACACCTTTCTTAATGAGCCTTTCTACTGCCTTTGCTTGTTGTGGAGTTGCCTTACCACTACTGTACGCATCTGCTGGGATTCCTAACAAGTTTCCAACAACTACATTTTTAGGAACCTTAAAATACTGGGAAACTTCTCCAACATCTACAGCACCAGAGTTGAGTAAACCTTTTACCCTCTCAACATCAGCATCAGCGTATGGAGGTTTTTTAGGTATGCCTTTTAAGTTACTTAGTGCCATCTAACTCTCCACTCCCATCATAGCGCCTCTTACCTGATCTCCGGTAAAGCCATCCATTGATGTATCTATGTTTGTTGTCAGTGCGCCCTGAGCTGCAACCATATTAGGTAAAGGCCTATCAAATATTCTGCCTTCATCTTTTCCGTAATTATCGTAATGCCATTTAGCATAACCCTCAAGGCTATTAAAAATATCGTTTCCACTATCTTCAATCAGCTTGTCTTTAGTTGCGTTATATTCTTGAGCAATGTCAGGATAATTTGCTAAGTATTGAGAAACATCTCCAGCAGTAAAAGTTTCTTGAGCCGTATCTCCATAATCTGGAGTTGTCATTGGTGTAAATTTTATTCCTGTTGGATTCGTTATACCTGTTAAGGCAGACATATCTACAGGAACACTTTGAGGCTGCAATGCTCCGTAGTTAATAGGATCACCTAATGTTGCAGCTCTTTGACCCATTAATCCTGCAAGTATAGCCTGTTGAGCCATGTATCCAGAATCTTGTAAAAGGTCCACCCTAGGCTCAAAGGTGTTTCCTGTTAAGGCTAGGTTTGCGTCAAGGCCTTGTTGTCTCACATCTTGAGCAGCAGTATAAGAAGGAAGAAGAGCATCAGTGGCCCTTCTGCCACGATCTAATATGTCTTTTCTTACTTGCTCTATTTGCTCTTCGCGCTGTTTAGCAAGGTCTTTGTTTGCCTTATAATCTAAAACGCTTCCAACTATTGAAGCTCCTGCGCCTGCTGCTGCCTGCCAACTCATAATATTCTCCTAAACGGCTATCCAGCCTCTTTTGCGATCACCACCAATTTCTGCCAGCATCTTTCTGTATTGAATGCTGCCAGCACCGCCAGAAGTGTCTAAGTACAAACTAAACTGCCTAGCCTCTACATTACCTTCTGGTGTACCTGTTCCTGTAATGGGAATACTCAAAGCAGCATCCTGAGTATACTGCCTGAAAGCATTAGCCATTGTTCCATCTCTCTCAACTATTGGCTGCGCTACATTTAACTTGTAAGTCATGCTGCCGCCTCTATCTCAGCCGTTAGTTGAATAAGTACAGGCTTTACAGGATCGCTCATAGTAAATTTAAAAAGCTCAAACCTTGAAGCTCTGCCGTTCCTTCTCCATATAAGTCTTTTGTCGTACTCACCAACCTTACCCATCTTTCGGTATCTAGCACTTGTCCAGATTTTGCCGTTCTTACTTCTTGACATTCCAAGCAATGGATCAACGCTATTAGGATTTCCTACACCACTTTCTACTGTCATCTCTATAGAAGGCAGCACAAAAGATTCCATATTGTTTTGAAAAGGTTGTGTGACTATTGTTCTTTGTATGGGAGTATCGTACTCCTCAAAAATATCTGCATCTAGCCTGCCTATTCTACCATCAGTTATATCGCCACAATAGACATTGTTATAAGCTCTAACTAACGACTTAACCCTGTAAGCTCCTAAAGTGCCATCTATAACAGACCTTCTTTCATGCCATCTTTTACTTATAAGGTCATAAACAAACGTAGTGGAAGGCAAAGCAAAACCAACAAAGTAAGCTCCCTTCTGAGCATAGGACCAAGAGTAAATAGCATTAATCTGGTCCGTTGTGAGACTTCCTAGCTCTTTATCTATTGCCGTTGTAGATATTTTTACAACGTCATTACCGCTTAACGCCCATATAGCAGGAGATTCTCTATAACCGGACCCGATAAATATAAACGTATCTTGCAATGACTGAATACTAAAAGGACTGACTATACCCTTACTTAAAAACAATCCTGTCCTTTGAAACGGAAAGTCTGCGCCACCAATATTTGAAAACGCTTCTATTGTTTGGGAACCACCAATAAACAACTGGTTCTTGAACACTACCGGAGCAACAATTTCATCAGGGTCAGACTCTGACGTACCAAAGTCTAAAGCGTTATAGCTAAGTCCATCGTTTATTGAGCTTACAATAAACTTCTTACTGTCTGTCGTTAAACAAAAATATCCATCTATGTAGACTACTTGTTGAGGATTACCGTTAGCAGTAAAGTCTACATCAGTAATTTGTGTTAGTGTCGTAGAGGTATGGTCATAGATGTAGCCATTACCGTTAGGAACCAAAACTAACATCTGAGTTCCATTGTCTGCCATAGACACCAATCCACTACCAGCAATCGTTCCTCTAGTAGTCAACACATTGCTAGAGTCCATACTGTAAAGAGTGTTGCCTATTACAAAGTAAGGCACACCGTTCATTTCATGTGCGCCTCTGTTTATCTCTAGGCTGCTTGCATACGCAACTTGCTCTATGCCATCAGTTCCAAACAATGTTTCCTGATTTAAGGCTGGA
>VTLG01014259.1_pt1 | contig 13180 bp, 20 predicted proteins | sample 4694571 | NCBI WGS metagenome assembly VTLG01 (sample SAMN12604809, study PRJNA352737) | marine metagenome | biome: ENVO:00000447; feature: ENVO:00000209|ENVO:00000569|ENVO:01000036; material: ENVO:00002151; isolation source: viral sequences binned using virsorter ... | reverse complement strand
ACAAGTATAAATTAAAAAATATAGAAATTATGAAAACAGAATTATATAAGACAATCAATTTAAGTGTTAATGAATCAGCTACATTATTAGTTGTTATTGATAAACAAATAGAACATGAAATAGAATCTATTAACTTTTGGTTTGAAAGACTTAATGGTGCAGGTACAACTCAAGATGTTAGAGAGTGGACTGCTAGTATTAAAAATGCAAAAGAAAGATTAAAAGCATTAAGGTCAATACAAGCTAATATAATAGATAGTGAAATAATTACTAAACACCACTTAGAAACTGCATAATGATTAAACAATATACAATACAAGGAAAAGGTTACTTTAATTATATTACTAAAGATACTTATTTGTCAAATAAAGAGTTTACAGACATTAAGTGTAGGTATGGGTGTATAGAGTTTAAAGGCACTGAAAAGCAATTAGATTCATTTTTAGAAAAACTTTATGATGATGAAAGCAGTTTTAAAGTCATAGGAGTACATGAAGAAGATGAAGAATTAGAAAACTATTTTAAAAAATTATTTAATAAAAATGAGAGCAACACATAAAACAAGATTAATAGATTATCTTAAAAATTACGGAAGCGTAACAAGTTTAGAAGCCATAAGAGACTTGGGAAATACTAGACTATCTGATACTATATTTAGACTAAAAAAAGATGGTTACAATATAGATACTGATATGGTTAAGGTTAAAACAAGGTTTAAAAAAGCTAATGGTGATAGTGTATTTACGGAAGTCGCAAGGTATAGTCTTAGCATTACAGATAGAACCACTTTAGGTTATGACCCGAATACTTGGAAATAAACAAAAGGCGTATTTAAAGTATGAGATGACCAAATCTTTTAAATACCTTATTTACGCCTCTTATTTTTTAAGTTTCTTAATAAGCTCTTTGAAATCTTGTCGCATACTTTTTATATCATAGACTTTTTTATTGTCTTTATTATATGTATAGTATGCACCAAGCTCTAGCTTTTCTTTATACACGTTTTTCATAATTCCATTAATAAATTTACAGGTAATTTTCCGTTATTCAAAACTACACCACAACCAATCGCAGGTTTCTTTCCATACTTAGCATACGCAAAGCTATATTCAGAAAAATTTATACCTGCCCCAATTTGCATTCCAAATACTCTAAAATTTTGACCAACATAATGCTCACAATATGCTTGTGTGTGTAGGTGTCCTTGTACTGTATTCATTATATCAGCCCTACACTTTGTTCTAGCAGTACCACCCTCACCATGAATATATTGAACACCATTCTTTTCGTACCTTTCAACAAAGTTCCAATCAGGCACTTCTAACACTTCTTTGTAGCTTTTAATCCATTTGCTTGGTATTGATGATGTTTGTGCTTTTCTCATAACCATTCTATCATGGTTTCCAATAATAACTGTTGCAACAGGAAACGCATCACGCCATCTTGCTATTCTTTTTATTGCTAATTCTAATTCATCAGCACCACCCATTCCATCAGCATTTGTTTCATGATAACTTGCATAATGATTGTCTATTATATCACCAATAAACACAACCTCATCACATTGAAATTCAAAGTATTTTTCAATGCAAAAATCTAGGTATTCATCTAAGCAAAAGGGTTCGTGCAAATCTCCAATAACTAGAATATTATTAGCATCAGTGTCACGCATATTCTTAATCAGGTCATGTTCTGGTTTAGTTAAGCGTAAACGATAATCTCTTTTCAAATTATTTGTTTTTAATTTTCTCTATACTCCTACCTGCAAAATATGCAGAGTAAACACAAAGTAATAGAGTTTGATAGATTGGTATATATGATGGTGATATTTTAAAGCCACCTACATTACCATCAAACATAGATATTATTACAAATACCAATGTCAAAAAAACAAGTGTTAAAGGTCTTATATTTGCAGGTAGCCATCCTGCTTTGCTGTCTGCTTCCCATCTTCTAGTCACTTGTTCTTGTGCTGAACTTTCAGCTTGTGTCAAAACTTGCTTCAATTTAATCTTTAAAGTCTTGCGTTCTTCATCAGTGGTCACAACATTATCAACCAAGTTATTAACATCTAAACCTATATTTCCAAATAAAGTTTTTAAAATCTTCATATTGAATTATATTTTATTTTTGGTCTATATTTAGTTTTGTTATTTTCATCTTTATAAGCAATCAAGACTTGTTTTCTGTTGTCTGTTACTTTCCAGCTTAGATGAATCCACGCAGGATGTGTAGGGTCTAATTCTTTTGTGCTATTACCAAACTCAAGAATGCACTGGTCAAAATCTAAGTCTAAGTCAATTAATGCTTGATATATTAAAAGGTTATCCATTTTTCCACGCTTAACAAATTGCATATCTACTGCCTCATATCTACAATGCTGTGAATTTGCACTTGACCCTATTGCTTCTGATAATTGAGGCGACCTGTAGCCACTTGTAACTCTTAACGCCCCTAAGCGTTCCCGTAGAGGTTGTAAAAGTGAAGTGGCTAATAAGGTCAATTTCAATACGCCCTCTTTTGTAGGGCTGTTATCTATTCCTAATCTCAACGCAGTTGATGAATAAATTAGCTCTTGTAACGTAAAGTTTTTAGATAATCTCATTCAAATTTAGCTAAATAGATTTTATCAATTTCTTTTTGTATATCTTTTTTTGTTGCCTCAAGTTGCATCATTATATTAGCTTCAAATCTTGTAACCTCATTATCTTCATCAAAAATAATAATTGTAGGTACAGATTTGATTTTATGCTTTTCTTGTAGCTCAGGATTATGACAAATAACAATACTATCAACATCACAATCTTTTAGAACTGTTATGTCAAAATTATTATCTGCATTCCATTCACTATTAAATTGTATAACTGAAACTTGACCAAAACAAACACCAATACAAAAAAAGAAAATAGCAATTAAGATTTGTAATAGATAAGATATGTTCATAATTTATTTATTAAGGTTGTAAAGTCTGGTATCTATTTTATCAATTTTTTCTTCTATTTTGTCTAATTGCTCTTTTTGGTTTTCTTGTTGCTTTTCTAAATTTAAAACTGTTTTCCGTATCAATTCATCTTTTAAAATTATTTCCTGTGATGACATAGGCATCTTTGGTAATTTCTTTGCTTCTTCAATCTCAGCTTTAAGAGTGAAAAATGTTGCAGACAAGGACAACAAACCACCTGCAATTAGCAGAATAAATTTCAAATCAAATGTTATTTCAGACTTTTCTGTTAGTTTCATCTGTTACATTTTTTATCAGCTAAACCTTGTGCAATAATAAGAGCTAATGCAATTAAAACTACATTGTTAATTTCTTGGTCATTGATACCAATTGAATCACTAAAAAATAAAACAAATAATGTACCTATTGCGTACCAAAATTTCTTTGATTGAAAAGCATCCTCAAATGTATCTAAAATTCTTTTTAAAAGTTCCATGTTATATAAGTATTAAGTTAATTCCTAAATTGATTGTATAATTTTCTCTATTAAAATAATTCAAGTATTCTAATTGAGAATATAAAGAAAATGACCTATTCAATTTCCAATTTGCAATAACGCCAAAATCATAATCTTTTGTGTCTGAGCTATAATCACTCAGTTTTCCGTTTATAAAGAAATAATTAGCATAAGCCAAAACAAAGAATTTATCTAAATATATGTAATATGATAAACCTACTACACCAGATAATGTGTATTGGTTTCCTAATTGTGCTAATTTTTCTCTATTATACCTGCTAGGTATAGTAGCATAATAGTCTTTAAATTGTGCAGTATTTTGTGCAACTGTATCACCATTTAATATCCATCTGTAAAATGACTGCTCAAACCTATCTAAATTATTATTGTAATTTTCATCTATAAACCAATAGTCTTTTATGTAACCTAATTCTTGTGCAACTGCCTCAAAATCATTATAATTAGGAAAATCGTTTTTAAAAGGGTTTAGACCATATATAGGGTGATACCTTAGACAAGTGCCTAAAGTGGCTCTAAAGTGCTTAAAATCGTGCTTATAGCGAAAGTCTATACTTTTATACTGCAGGTCAATGTACCCGTTGCTAGATGATTGTATTTTTGTGCTTGTATATTCGCCTAAGTATCTAAACCAAATTTCATGATTCTCAAATTCTATTCCCCTGTCTTTGATTTTTTCGTATTCTAATAGGTATTCAAAACCACTTAATGATGACCTATTTATAGTAGCATTTTCTTCTTTTCCATTATAATAAAAACGTGGTTTCTTTTCAAACTTATATCGTGAAAGCTTTTTGAGTCCTATATGCAATCTATAATTAGCACCACCATCATTTGTTGTATTTATTAATTGACCATTATTATAATCGTAGGTTTCTATTGGTGTCATTGTTGAATTTAATGAGCCACCTGCATAAATAGTAGAGTATTTATAAAATTGTCCGAAAGACAAAAATGGTATTAGCAACAAATACTTTAACATTATAATACTTTTGTATATGCGTATGTAACGTAAACATCCATTGTAAAACCACCATTAAAAGCACCATTAGACCAAATAATAAAAGGTGCGTTTAAAATGGATGATGTTCGCATTGGGTATCTACTAGCCATTTTACCACCAAATACATAAGAGTTATCAGTTGTTTGACCACTCATAAAGCGTTCCGAATAATCCCAATAGCTTGTAGTTGTGGAATCATCATATCCAATATATATATTCTTGTTAGCACTATCTGTAGAAGCAGCATAAGTAACTAAAAATGTAACACTTAAAGGCGTAACCATATAACCACTTAATGCACCAACTAATGTTTTAGGCGTTGAATCTAGTGCTTGTATTTCTGCATTAGAAACAGAAATTTTATCTGTTTGAATAACATATTTAAAATCCATTTGTTTAGATGTACCCTCAGCACTACCCGTAGTGTCTGATACATCTACAACCATTAGCAAATCACCACTACCTGCTTGTTGTTCTAGTGCTGTCTTGTCTGTTAGTCTTTGTCCAGCCATAATTTAATTTTTTAATATAGTTTTTTAATTTCTTAAAATTCTCCTTACTCGCAGGATATTCACGCCTCTTAACACCCATAAGTTGTAATGTTTGCACCTTGCAAGAAACTTTTTAATCTATTGCTCATTGGCGTTGTTGGTTCTAATTGTATTCCTGCAAAATAGTTATTAGTTGTTGGATTGAGGTCTGAACCACTATTGCTTGTATATTCAGGAAATGAGCTAGAGTTATTTCTTAAATAGTCAATCATTCTTTGACGATAAAATTCAGCAGCATCAGTTGCAGTGTCCATTAGTGGTTTAATATCATCATAAGTAGCACTAGATGATTGTTCTGTAGCACCCATAACCACAACAGAATTGTTGCTGAAACGCAGTCTAAGAAAAGGTGCTAAAGTAGCAAATGCAAATTGCACTAATGCAGGTTGCACATAGTTTTCTAATAAAGTTTTATAATCAGCAGGTATAGCAGGAAATGGTGATTGTGATTGTTCGAATATATCATTTTTTAGTTTAGCATCTAGGTCTGTTCCTAATATCGGTAGTATGTTCATATCTTGAGCTAATAAGATATAAGGCATAATAAGGTTATCATCTACTGAACCACCTAATGCAGTATCTTTTTTTAATCTTGTGCTTGATATGAAGCATATATGTTGTATTGTATCGTTAAATTCAGCCATAATTTATTTTATTTTACGCCAGGATAATGACCTTGATTAGGCATATTTTCTGGTGGTGTTACTGCATCTTTAATTCCTCTAGGTTTTGGTGTATAGCTTTTAGGTATGCTATCTGTTTTTTTGTAGTCATCCATACTTTCAGCATCTTTTAATTCTGTTCCATCTTTTAGTCTATATAAAATAACTTTCCAAGCGTGTCTGCAATATACACCACCTTTAAACCTAAACAAGTCATAAGGTTTTCCTTTATGACCTAATTGTCTATTTACGCCCTCTCTACTTGCTTTGTCTATATCTTCTATTCTGTAAACAAAACCTGCTCTAGCTAATCTCATCATATTTTTGCAAAATGTTCTAGTTGATTTGCTAGGTTTTCTACTCTTTTTAATATACTTAAAACGTACTCTATAAAATGATTTGTCTAATTGACTAGGCAAATCTTCTTTGCTTCTTATTTCATCTGCAAACTTTTCTTTGTTTTCTTTTATTAACCTTTTAGCCCATTCTTCATAATCATCAACTTCACCCTCATCTTTTTCATCTACTATTTCCCAAACATCAGAATCTATTTGCTCACCATGTAATTCTTCAAAGATTATATTCAAATCATCATCAGACATTTCAACAAAATCATCAGAATTAACATCTTCTTTTGATACACCCTCTTTTTCTTGTTCTTCTTCACTTTGTGTTTTAGTAACCTCCAAATCAATGAAATCAGCAGGTTTAAGCGTTTTGAAGTACAAATCAAGGTTTATATCGTTTACTTTAAATATCTTGTTTAAACCTTTTAAAAGCACGTTTTGAAAAGGTATTATAACTGTATTGTTAAATAAACTATAACTATCTCTTAATTCATCTGCATTTGAACCCAAGCCACCACCCTCAGCACGTATTCCAAATAATAGTGGTGATGTAACCCTGTGACCAGATAATACTTTGTTTACAACTTCTGTAGATAAAAATTGATATTTTTCTGATGCACCATTACTATCTATTGGTACAATTTCTGGTGCTGATTCTTTTCCATCATTAAAAGTAATGAGTATTTTTCCTGCATTACCACTAGAAGTAAACTTTTGGTTTATTTGTCTTTCAATAGTTCTTCTTTCTTCTTCTGTAGGTACACCATTTGCAAAATTAATAGCCATAGATGGGAACATACCATTTGATATGTTAGACAAATGAAATTGAGCAATTTCAAGGTCTAATTGAATATAATCTGTAGCAGCAACATAATCAGGTGCAAAGCCATAAAATAATGCAGGGTTTTTATCTCTAATCATTAAGATTTGACTTGCTTGTGTTCTATCTTCTGTATTGAAAGCAGGATAAGGTCTTGGTCTGTATTCGCCTTTTTTCCATTTAGACCAATCAGCAGAATAATAATATGTTTCTATTTCACCATCTATCATTTTACCACTTCTAATGTATTGTGCAGGTATATGAAGTATTTTAGCAATCTTGCTTCTATCTCTTGACCATATCACATTCACATAACACCCCCCAAATAGCTTTAAGTCCATAGCTAGGTCTTTTAGCACATCATCATCAGAATTTTCTAATAGTTCTGTTAATCGTAAATATGATTCTTTTGTGTCTGTATTATCATCAACATTAGTAGCAGCCAAACCCTCACCATATATCATAGCACCTATTGACTTAATTAAAGCACCATTGATAGCACTGCCTAAGAATAGGTCTAATAGATAGTTTGGATATAGATTGTCTTCACCAAAACTTACCCAATCTTGGTTATGTTTTTCAACTAGATGTGGTATATTATAATGTGATAATTTTATTAAGTCTAAATTCATTTTTTATTTTTTTAATCTTCTTCATAAAAATCATAGGTCTGATAATTAAAATCAGACTTAGAATCATTTTTATCATATTTTATATAATGTACATTTTGATAAAACTCATTATTTGTTAAATTCATAACACCCTTATAAAGTGGTGGTTGCATAGCTTCTGAAACTTTAAGTGATGTATCACTATCCTCAGTATTTTCATATATATATAAGTCATAAAAACCTAAAGGAAATTTTGAATTAATTTCGAATCTAACTGTACCTCCAGCCAAATCTTCTGGTGTACCTGTAGCAGAATCTCCTGTTGGGGCTAAAAAAGTATTTATGGTGTAGTACCTGTCATTAATTGTAGGTTGCCCCATTATACTGGTATTAGGTTTGTAAACCTTTTCAGCACCCGTTGCTTGACTTACAACCCTAATTAAAGGTAAATAATCAGTTGAAGTCATTTTATCCATCAAACACACATATTGAGTGTTTAAAATTTGAGTTGCTACAGGTAATGTTGATACATAAAAATGAAACATATTATTTTTCTTTTTTTGTTTTTACCTTTTCAAATAAGTTATTTCTAACGCCCTCATTAAGACTTTTAATTTGCTTTTGTGTCATATTGTCTAATGGTATTCTAATTGAATCGACTAATTTGCCTTCCCATTCTTTTTTAAGTTTCCAAGTCATAGTGTTTTATTATAAATATAAATATAAGCTAATTGTTTTTTAGTGTACAAAAAAAGGGGTAATAAAACCCCTCTTTTCTTATATATTAGAGTAACGATTAAGAACCCTCAGTAATTGTTAAGTTTGCTTCATCAGATAAACCATCAAACGGATATTTAGTAGTAGCAGCACCAGCTGAAGCTGGTAACTGAATAACTGCATTCTTTTCTTCTGCTGACCACTCTATTGTGTATCCTGTCAAATCACCTTTAGCAGTTCCAGTAATAACTGTACCACCTGAAACATGACAACCACCATCAATGCCTAATAAAAACACATTATCGTTTTCATCTTGTACAAAGATTTGACTTCTACTATAACCCATAAGCCTTAACTCATTTGTCATATCATGGTCAATCTTTTGTAGTGTTATTGATAGTGCTTGTGTAAAAAATAATGTTCCGTTTGCATTATCAGAATTTGTGGTAACTGTTAAACTAGATAAATTTGCAACTAAGTTATACTTAAAAACCTCTACTGTACCACCACAACAAGACCAACTAGCAAAACCTGCAGTAGTCATTTCAGTAGTGTTAATTGTAGCAGTAGCAGAAATGTTATCAGAATACGATTTGCAAATATAAATTGCTTTCAATCCACCTATACTATCTTTACAGTCTATTTTTCGCCCTCTTGTTAAGTCACAAGCCATAATTATTATTGTATTATAAGGTTAATAAAAAGGGAGTATATTTCAACTCCCTATTTAAAGTATATTAAAATATGCAACCAACTACACCATCAGTACCAATACCTGTTTGAACTCCAAGTCCAAAATTCATTACAACTCTTACATTGTCTGAACCATCATATTGATATGTTGGTATAATTTTAGCTTCTACAAGCTCAGTTCCTAAAGAAGAACCAACTACTAAATTATCAGTATATGTTGCAACAATAGCATCATCTGGCATACCAGGACATCTGTATATCGGGTGTCCTAAATAACTTAATGTGTCTGGGTTTAGTGTTAAACCTAAATTGTTAATACCTTGTCCATTATTTGTACCTGCTAAAAATTGTGCATAGAAGCTAAACATCTTATTGTTCATATAGAAACCAAAACCTTGCTTAAATTCTAGACCAGGATGCGTTCCTGTTACACTTGCATAAACAGTTGCTAAAGCATCATCTATATTAGCTGCTGTAGTTGCTGCCCCTGTGTTCATAGTTACTTGTGTAAAGTCTGCACAAGCAGACGCATTAAGTCCTAATTGGTCAAATGCACCATCATTAGACAAGAACCCTGCACCAAAAATAGGACCAGCATCTGCAACCCAAATACCATTTTCTATTTGAGCAGAAGCTTGATTTGCAACTACTTCTAAAAGGAAATCAGAAAATGAGTTTGGTAAACCTGCATCTGATTCTCGACGCATATTTTCACCAACCCATGTTGGCCAGACTGTTGCTCGGCAAACCTCACGATTCACTTTAAGGTCTGTTAATGTTAATACTCTTTCACCTAGTGTAGTAGTTCCTGCATCTGAAAAGTTACAAGCACCTGTTGCCCCTACAATTGGGTCTGTAGTTACTAAACTACTTATTACTGCTTTACTACCTGCTAGTCCATCCATTTGTCTTACATATCCTTTTGCAATCGTATCATTAGACTTAACTGCTGCTGTTACATAAGGCAAAGCTTGAGAACCTGCATAAGTAGTAGCAGGATTGACTGTTATATCGAAGTCATATTTTTTACTTAATTTATTCGCCATTTTTAAAATTATTTATTAGAGTTAATATAATACGCTGCCCTTTCTCTAGCAGACATCTTTGCTACATCAATAGATAAATTAGTTTTTGCAACGCCCTCAGGAGTATGTTGTATTCCCTCATCAGCAGGTTGCCCACTTAATTCAACTATTGTGCTTTTTAGTTCTTCAATTTGTGTAGTTAATTCACCAATTAATTCTGAACTCATTTCTGTTTTTTCTTCTGTTTTTTCTTCTACAATTTCTTCTGATAATTCAGCAGAAGCTTCTACTTTGTCTTTTTTCAAATCAGCTACAGCATCTTCTAAATTTTTTATTCTTTTCTCCATTCCTGCCCAGTCATCAACTGCTGCCTCATCATCTTCTGCTAATTCTTCTGATGCTTCTGTTTCTTCTGCATCTTTTTCTTCGCCCAAGTCAAGAATTTTAGAATTTTCATCTATTGTAATTTTGCTTCCGTTTTCCATTGTATAACTTCCTGCTTCAATACTAGATGCTTCACCTGAATCATCAATAGCAAATACTTTAGAGCCAATCATAAATTGGTCATCTTCTGTTGCAAGTACTCGTCCATCTTCTAATACCATTTCAGCATAGAATTTAACAGAATAAGATTTTGGTTCATTTTTCATTTTCAAGATATTTAAAATTTTTTCTATTGTTCCCATAACTAACTATAAATATAAAAGGGTTAATGTTGTTTATTTCTCTAACGTTTTACTGTCTTATTTTTAATAGCAGCACAGACCTTAGCAGCTATCTCTTTATTTCCGTATTCTTTCATCTGGTCTTTCATGCAATCGTCCCAAGAATACTTTAGCATAGCTTTACGTTTAGCGAAAGCTACGTATTCTAGCATCTTGTATTTTCGTTTCCTTTTTTTTCTTCCTGTTTCTGAGTGTTCTTCACGCATAGTTGCAGAAGCATGGTCATCACAAGGCATGAATAATCTTATACCATCAACATTATGTGGATGACTACCAGAACAACCTTTAAACATTTCAGCATATAATTCAGCTTCTTCTTTTGTTCTAAATAGTGGCTCACCATCTAATGCACCAACAGGGCGTAACTCGTTTTCTAAGATAATATCTTTTATTTTACCCATCATTACTTCATCAGGACAATCTTCACACACTTCATCTAAAATATCTCTTTCTTTTGATGCCTCAATTAGTTTATCAGTAAAATAACCCTCAATGCTAAAACCACGCACTTCTTTGTTTTTTATTTTTTCCCAAATATCAGGATTATTTTCTGCACTTACTTGAACAAACCAAGTTCCGACAGGCATATTTTTAAAGCCATACATATTTGACTTATCAAATTTCTTATCTTCTTTAATCCATGATTCAACTACTGTTAAACCTTGTATTGGCTCTTTATGTTCTAGTGTATGGTTATTATTATTCAGACTATTCATAAACAACTTCTGTGCTTGTTTAATAGTTTCTTTAGTAAAGAATACGTCGTATTCCTCGTTAGTTTCTTTGTCTAGTCTAGGTATTTTTTTGTCTGGTATTAAAATTGCACCAATTAATTGTTTCTGTTCTTCATCTACTTTAGCTAGACTTAAAAAGTCATTATTAAAGAATACAAAATTTTCCTCAATAGCAGGAAATTTAACAACTGAAATAGCATCAACCCCAAAGTGTTCTGCAGTTTCATCTATTATTAATTCTATTAGTTTTTTCTTTTTTCCCATAACATCTATAAATATAAAGTTCTTAATTTTGTTTATAACGTTGCTTGTATTTCTAATTCTTCTTGTAATGCCTGAGCATTTGATATATCATTTTCAACTACAAATGCTTGTACAGGTTCTGGTGTTCCTAAGTCATTTTGATTGATGTTTTCTAAATTAGGTATTAATCCTGCACCACCTAATCCTGTCGGTTGTGGTACATTAGTATCAGCACCACCACCACCACCACCTGCACCTGTTTCTGGGTTTATTGCTTTAATTCTAGCAACATTTGCAAGACCTGATGCAACTATACCTGCAGCAGCTATTGCCCCAAATATACCCCCTTGTTTTAACGCAGTATTAGCAGCACTAAAAGTATCAATTAATGCACCTGCAATAGCCATAGCTTTCCCTGCCTTACTGCTTTCACCTAATGCACCTGCTATTTGCCCTAATGAAGTGGAAATAATATCTGCTTTCTGTTCTTGGGTTAATTTAGTGATTGTTACATCTGCTTTTGCAGTTTCTTTTACTGTTTCACCTGTCTTTTTTATGCTTTCCTGATACTCCTTTTCTAATGAATTTAAATTAGTTAATTGTTCTGAACGCTGACCTGTAATTCTTTCTTCTAGGTCTGCAAGTTCTGTTTTAGCATCTATTAATGCAACTTGCAAATCAATGTTACTTTTATTTCTTGATAGCTCTAATTCTGCTAATGCTATTTTTTTGTTTGCTAATTCTTGTTCTTTTGTAAATTGCTCATCTAGTATTCGACCAAGTTCTTCATTAGCAGCAATACGTTCTTCAAAAGTTAAACTAATATCATCTCTTAATTGTCTTTGTAGCTCTGCATCTCTTTGGTATGTTAATTGAAGTTGTCTTTGTTGTGCATCAGCTAACTTTACTTCATTACGCATATTAGTTGTAGCTTTTGCAAATTCAACTGTTGCTTTTGCACCCTCTTTTGCATTTTTAATAAAATCAGAAAAACTTTCACTATTACCTACAACTGCTTCCTTAACACCATCAAAAGATTGTTTCGCCAAATCACCTGCTTCTTTAAATTCGCCCCTTAAAACCTTTCCAACTGCTTTCCCTAATAATCCTAAACCTTTTACAACAGAAATTACAACAGTACCTATTTTAGTCATTACATCACCAAAGACTGCACTTGCTATATTTACTTTGTCCATTATTTCTTGATTAGCAGTAAATTTATCTGCAAGAAATTGTAATGCAGTAATAACTGCACCAATTCCGATAGCTTTCCATGCTAAACCAATACCTCTAAACCCTGTTGCTAATGCACTTGTACCTTGTTCTGTTTTTTTTGCAGTTCTACCTATATTAGCTAATTCCTTTTCAACTGCTTCTAATCTCTTTAAAGCATCTTTTGCATCTACTTGTAATGATACTGTCTTTTCTATCGCCATATTATTCGTTTTATTTGTTTAAACATTTTTCTAAAACTTGTGTGATATTCTTGCATACCATAAGCAAAATCTAATTCTTTGTCTTTATAATCTACTAACTGCAAATGGTCTATTGCAGGAATAATAACCTTTGCAAC
>VTLG01001362.1_pt1 | contig 13184 bp, 19 predicted proteins | sample 4694571 | NCBI WGS metagenome assembly VTLG01 (sample SAMN12604809, study PRJNA352737) | marine metagenome | biome: ENVO:00000447; feature: ENVO:00000209|ENVO:00000569|ENVO:01000036; material: ENVO:00002151; isolation source: viral sequences binned using virsorter ... | reverse complement strand
GAAAGAAGTCAAATACCAAAAGATTTATTTGTAGAATTATTTGGTGCTATGGGTTCTGCCCAATTAAATGCTTTATTAGAATTATTTGTTGAAGAAAATGACAAAAGATAGAGTGAATAAATTAAATCAAAAGGCAAGAGAGATTGCTGAAATGTTTAGCAATCCTAATCGTCAATTCAACCTTACCAACGAAACATTTACAGTAGCCAAAATCAAACCACTAAGTGAATTGACTGCTGGTATATTATTTAAAAAAAGTTCAGGTAAGATGGCTTTAGCTATCGCATTTTGGAAAAACAACAAGGGTGGTCATTGGGATTATTTCTTTCCAACCGATAGTCATGTTTTAGGATTTAGAAAAATGGAAAAACTTTTAGAAAGTGTAGAGGAGTATAACATTGGGAAAAATTAATTCACAAGCCAAAGGCAAAAGAGCAGAACGAGAAGTTGCTAAACTAATTAATAAATATTTAGATACGAATGTAAGAAGAACACCTCAATCAGGTGGATTATCTATTAAAGGGGACATCATAGATATAAACCCTGATTCTGCTGCATATCAATTTCACTTTGAAGTTAAAGATCAGAAAAAATTAATGATTCCTAAATGGTGGGAACAAATAGATGATGATTGCCCAGTAGCAAAAACACCAGTAAATGTATTTAAGATGAATGCACAGTTTTACGCTACTATGCAATTTACTGATTGGCTTTCATTGTTAGCAGAAATAGAAGAACTAAAAAAATCCAACAAAGCATTAAAAGAAGAAATAGAAGATTTAACACATAAATTATCAAAATAGGAGAATAAAATGGTATTAAGCAAAAGAGAAATAGCTTGGCAACAACGAAAAGCCAAATCACACCCCACTTATGATCAATTCGGCAAATATGCTGGGACATTTAAAGAAAGAATGGCAAGAGTAAAAGCAGTTAATCCTTATAACGAAGAAGGACAAAAGTTACAAGAAGAATCAAGAAAAAAGTATGGTGCTTGGTGGTTGTTTACAGATAATAAAATGCGAAAGTTAAATTGTGATAATTGGATTATGCAGTTTTATATACATGATGAAAGGAGAAAAAAATGAGCCATACAATATATAAAAACTATTTAGGAAAAAGATTGAAAAGTGTTACTACCATTATTAATGGAAACTTAGGTTGGAATAAAGGTGCATTGATTGGTTGGACTCGTAAGCATTGTTTAAATGGAGAAGATTCTATGAAGCTACTAAAAGAAGCTGGAAGGATCGGTACACTTGCACACATTATGATTGAAGAATTTATTAATGGTGGTGCAGTTAATTTAGATGGATATACAGCTAATGAAATAAGCCAAGCCAAGACTGCATACTACTCATTTTATGAATGGTTTAAAGATAACGATGTTGAATTTTATGAAACTGAATTAAAATTAGTATCAGAACAATATCAATTTGGTGGAACATTCGATGCAGTATGTGAAGTCAATGGCAAGATAGTAATCTGCGATTGGAAAACATCAAGTGATGTTTATGATGAGTTTGTAATTCAGTTAGGTGCTTATAGACAACTTATAAAAGAAAATCTTTTATATGATATAAGAGGTGCTATTCTATTAAAACTAAATAAAGAAGAAAATGGCTATGAAGAACACCATTACAAGTTAAAAGACTTGAATTGGGGTTGGAAGATGTTTAAACTATTACTAAAAATTCAGGAGAATAAAAGATGAGGAAAAGATTTTTAGACGCTGACATTAACAATAAGAGTTGGTTCAGAAAACTAACTGCACAAGAAAAAGTATTATGGTATTACATTAGTACCAGTTGTACCCATGATGGATTTTGGGAAAAAGATGATGAAGCCATTGGATTTTATTGTAATGGATATGATGGATCATTACCTGAAATAATCAAAGAAAAAATGGGTATGATACAAGTAGATGATTCACAATACCTATTGAAAGAGTGGATTAAGTTTCAGTACAAAGAACTAAAAGAAAATGTATCTACACACAAAAGAATCATAGAACGACTACGAAGAAAAGGATTAGATCAACACTTTCCTGAATTGCAGGAGGATTTTTAAATGAAAGTAAAAGAACTCAATGATATATTAGTATATTGCAAAGTAAATAACATATATCATATTGAATATGTTAGTGCAATAGGTGAATTACAACCAAACCTTCAAGAATCTATGCAACTATATTGTCATAGATTAAAACAACACATCACAGTAAAAGATATTATAACCAAAGCCAAAAAACATGGCTATGAAGGTTTGGGATAGTTGTGATGAAACTAAGAAAGGAAATCTTACCCTACATCACATTGGCTTGGCAGCATATCCCAAAAGAATTGTGAAAAATAAAATACTTAATAAAGATGCAGTTTCTTTCCTAAAATCTTTAGATGATGATAGTATAGATATTGCTTTTGTTGATCCTCCATATAATGTTGGTAAAAAATATGGTCTTGGTATCAATGATAATTTACCTGATGATGAATTTGAACAATTAATGAAAAATGTAATCAAAGAATTTAGAAGGGTTACCAAAAGAGGTTTTGCATTTTATTTAGATTGGAAACAATACCAGAAGTTCTGGAATTGGATACCTGATGCTGAACCTATTATTATCTTTAAACGAAGTTCTGGGGTAGTATATTCACCTCTAAAGATTGTACAGCACCATCATGTTATTTTAACCACTGCACCTGCAATCAAAAAACAATGTAAAAGCTTGTGGGATGATATTCGTGTGATGGGAGAAGGGTATTTCTTTAGAGAAGAACGATTTGATCACCCAGCACAAACCTCGTTAAAAGCTACGAGAAGATATATTGAATACTTTACAGAAGAAGGGGAAACTGTATTAGATTGTTTTATGGGGGTTGGTACAACTGCAACAGCAGCCAAGTTAGAAGGAAGAAACTATATTGGAAGTGAATTAAATAAAGAATTTATTGATAGAGCAAACAGAAGAATTAAAAACACTTCAAGACAAGAGGAATTGTTTTGAAAAACAATGTAGTATATGGAGATTGTTTAGAAGTTATGGGAAATGTAAAAGATAATACTTTTGACATTGTAGTAAGCAGTCCACCTTATAACATAAATAGGAAGTATAATACCTATAATGACAATAAAATTAATTTTATAGATTGGCAAGTAGATGTATGGAACGCAGTTTGTAAAAAATTAAAAAGTTGTGGGCATTTATTTTTAAACTTGCAACCATCAAGAAAAAACCCTTTATGGTGTTATAATCTTGTTTCAAGATTAGATTGGAAAATACAAAACACTATAATATGGAATAAGCAAATAGAAATAGATAAACACATAAGAGGTCAAGGTACATCATTTCGTAGTGAAAAATATTTACCAAATGGTTGGGAATTTATATTTCATCTTACTAAAAATGGAAATACAAAAATATCACAAGAAAAAAGTGGTGTTGGTTATCAACCGAAGCATATAAAAGAAAATAAAAAAAGATATAACATTGGATCGTGGCGACCAACAGTAAACACTTGGCATATACCTTATGAAACAGTAGGAAGTGGTAAAATCAGTAATGACAAAATAAAAGGTGGGCATATAGCAGTATTTCCTAAAAATCTTGTAAAAAAGTGCATACAATTATCAGGATTAGAAAAAGGAATATTATTTGATTGTTTTGCAGGAACTGGAACATCGCTTATAGCAGCAAAAGAAATGGGATTAGATTATTTTGGCTGTGATATAGATAAACAATATGTAGAATTTGCTAATAAAAGGTTAAATACAACATGAAAAACAACATCGAAAACACAGCAAGATCATACCAAGACCTAATAGATGAAGTAGAACAAGAACAAGCACAAATGCTGCAAGAACTCAAATATGTACTTACTGGAGTAGTAGCAGGTAGAGAGCTAACAGATCAAGAATATCAAACTTTCTATGACAGAACCATATACAAGAAACCTTTTGCAGACATAGCATTTAACATGAGAATATCAGAATCGGCTTGTAAGACTTACTATAATCGAGCCATCAAAAAACTATCTAAACAAGCCACTATAATTAAGCATATACTTCGTAGAAAATAATTTCCTTATTTCCTTGACACTTATTGTAGAAATCAATATTTTATAGTGTTAATTAAACTAAAGGAGATTAAAATGAAATTAAACAAAAATAATTTAAAGGTCATAAAAGGTCTTTACAAAAAAACAAATAATAAAGGTAGAATGCCTTCATTGAAAGCAATAGCAAGACTTGTAGATGACTTAGGTGTAAAAAATCATTCTTCTTCAAGCCATTGTACCAAACCAAGATCATCAGGTGGTGTTAGATATACTTGGGGTGGTAATGTAAGTTATACAGGGACTTCTTTAAAATTTTCTTACAATGCTAATAGGGATTTTTATGGGTGTCATGGAGATAACAATACTTTTACTTTTGATGTAGATACTACTGCTACTTATTACACTTATAATACTTATACTTATGCAAGAAATTTATTATATGTAGTTGCAGATGTATTAGCAAGTGATGATAATAATGTTTACGATAGTTTACATGACTATTTTCGTGGATATGGTGATTTTGATGCTAATTGCAAGAAAGTGTTAGGAAGTTCATTTGTAGATTAATAGTAATACCTCTTAATATCAGTTAAGTGCAGAAAGCCCCTCAATCGAGGGGTTTTTTGTAGTCCTCAAAAAAAAATCTTTCTCAACAATATCAACACTTACAAGCATTTATAAGACTTTACTAAGGGTTTCTTGTAGTCTTTTTACCCTATATAGTAGAAGGGTAACACCTTCCCTTTCGTTTTAATAACGAACATAACCTTCAAATAGTGGGGTGATTAGTTTGGCTGCAGTCAAAACAAAAAAGAAAAAGGTTGTTAAACAACCAAAGAACAACGATAAAAAACTCAAAGGTGGAGTAACTGGAAAAGGTTGGGTTAAAGGACAATCAGGTAATCCTAAAGGTAGACCACCGAAAGAGTTCGCTTTAAATGATCATATTAGAGAAATAGCTAATCAACCAGTTGGAAAGACTAAAAAGACTATGTTGGAGAATGTAGTAAACACAGTATATCAAGAAGCATTAAGTGGCAATATGACTGCTGTAAACTTCTTGGCAGATAGAATCTTGGGTAAACCAAGTCAAAGTATAGGGATCAAGGATATTTCAGAAGAACCGATTAAGGTATTTGATATAGATGGATTGGACGATTGATGCCACAAGAAAAGAAATCCTTAATGATAAGACAAGATACAAAATCTTATCATGTGGAAGAAGATGGGGAAAAAGTTATTTCTCAATTTTATTTTTATTGTCAAAACCTTTTAAAGAAAATGAAAGAAGATGGATTATCTTTCCTACATACAGACAAGCTAAGATGGTATCTTGGAGTATCCTCAAAGACATTTTTACAAAGAAAGAAGTCAGTATTAATGAAACTGAACTATCTATTACTCTTAGTAATGGGGCAAAGATTGAACTCAAAGGGGCAGACAAACCCGATTCACTTCGTGGAGTATCAACCACGATGGTAGTTTTAGATGAATATGCTTTTATGAAAGAGAATGTTTGGGGTGAAATTATACAACCAACCTTAGCAGAAACCAAAGGATCTGCATTATTTGTAGGAACTCCAAGTGGATTGAATCACTTTTATGATCTATTTGTTAAAGGGCAATCACAGAATAGTGATTATAAGTCTTGGCAGTTTACTACTTTAGATGGTGGCTTTATTTCAGAACAAGAAATAGAGAATGCTAAAAAGAATTTAGATAAGAGAACTTTCCAACAAGAATATCTTGCAAGTTTTCTTACTGCTGCAAATAGAGCAGCATATAATTTTAGTAGAGATATACATTGTAGAGTAATGGAGAAATCTCCACGAATGTTTTGGGGAATCGACTTTGGGGTAGCATCTTATATGACTGCTATCCTAATGTGCGAGAATACTGCTGGAGAAGTCTATGTGTTTGATGAGATAGGATTACAGAACTCAAATACATTTGAATTGGCAAAGCTAATGCAAGAGAAAGGTAGAGGATTACCAGTATATCCCGATCCAGCAGGTAAAGCAAGAACGAGTAATAGTACGAAATCAGATCATATGATATTACAAGAAGCTGGGTTTACAGTCATCAGCAAAAAAGCGAACCCAACTCAAAAGGATCGTTTAAATGCTTTGAATAAGATGTTAGAAGATGCTACTGGTAAACAAAAATTGTTTATCAATCCTAAGTGTAAGAACACTATTAGAGATTTAGAGTTATGTACATTAGAGAATGGGCAGATATTAAAGACAGAAACCTTATCACACTTCTTAGATGCGTTGTGTTATCCAGTTGATTACAGATATGGCTTCAAAGGACAAGCAAAGGCAATAGAATGGTAGAGTTTAGTTTAGGGTTTTGTGTTGGGGTTATAGTTAGCATGATAAGTGCTATGGTATGGGGATACCGATTAAGTATAAAAGAAGATAAAGAAAACAAAGAACTCATTAAAGAGTTTACAGACAGATATATGGAAAATATGCAGTCTGATGAACAAAAATTTTATAAAAGGTATGAAACATGATAATTTATAATTTAACAGAAAAGATGTTGTATGATCTTCTGATGGAAACGATTGAAGAAGGACACAATTCAGAAATGGAACAAAGAGAAAGACTTCTTGATTACTTTGAAGGAATTAACCTTGAACAAGACATTAAAGGATATTTTGATAGTGATAGTTTATCACAAATTCCACCAATGTATATCAATCTTGTAAGAAACATCATAAGTCGTAGAGCATTAGTATATCAACAAGCACCAGTACGATATAACGATAAGTACAATGAAGTTATTGGGGACTTAGATTCGTTTATGAAACAATTTGAGCAGCTTACTTACTTATTAGGTACAGAAGCACTCTATACTCATTGGGATAATAGTCAAAATAAACTAAAGTATAGACCAATCCATTTCTTTACACCATTCTTTAAACCAAACGAAGATGAACCTTTTGCTATTATGTATCAAGCAGAATCACATCTACAAGCAAGAACAGAAGATGCACAGTATATGTTTTGGAGTAAAGATACTGATGATATGGAAGGCAAACACTTTATGATTAGCAGTAGAGGTAAGATTACTTCTATAGTTCCTGATGATAGAAATCCTTATGGAGATATACTACCATTTAACATAGCACATAGACACCCATTCACAAGAGATTTCTTTAGAGAAGGGGCAAGTGATCTTGTAGATGGTATGCGATCCATAAACATTATGCTTACAGAATTAGCTTTACATGGTAGATTCCAATTAGGACAACCAGTCTTTACAGGATTAGATACTGAACAACGAATTAACTTTGGACAAGACAAAGCATTAGTATTACCTGAAGGGGCAAACTTCCAATATGCAACACCGAATGCAAATGTACAAGCGATGATTGAATCAACCAAGTATATGGTAGATAGTATTGCACAAGCAAACAATGTAAGAATTAACTGGGCAGATAAGAGTCAAGAAAGTGGACTATCTAAAAAGATGAGCCAACTGGACTTACAAGATGCACTACGAAGTGATACAGAACAAATTTATAGACCATTTGAAAAACAACAATTTGAGATTGCTAATAGAATCTGTGAAGTATCAGGTGGTATTAATCTTGGGGATCAGTTCAGTATAGATTTTGCAGAAAGAGAAGTGCCTATGAGTACCGATGAAGAAATCAAATATTATGATTGGGCATTTAAGAATGATTTAGAAACAAGACAATCTTATCTAAGAAAAAAGAATCCTGACTTACAGGAAGAAGAAATACAAGGTATCGTGGAACAGATTGATGAAGAACAACCCCAACAAGCAGACGAAACACAATCTATTATAGATAGAATAGGTGAACAAGTTGGCTAATTTAGATTTCTATAATAAAGAAATACAAAATATCCAACAACAGTTAATTGACAAATTGGATAATCTTGTAGTGGGATTAGGTAGAATATCTGATACTGAACTAATGCAGATTGCTAAGCAGATAGACTTTTTTGCAGAAATGGAAACATTAGGGTTTGGTAAACTTATGAATAGAGTTGGTAAAACCTTTGATGATGAGATAGCAAGAGTATTTGCAGAACTATCTAAAAGAGAGTTAGGTCAAGTATCAGTTGCAAGTATTGAAGCATTGAAAGAGTTAAAGAACTTTGAAATGACATATTTGACAAATGGAGTAAGACAATATTCAGATCAACTAAAGACTGCGATGTTAAGAGGTATAATTACAGGTGAAAGTAATATTCAGATTATGAATAACATCAATACAACCTTTGGTGTAGGAACTTACATTAGTTCAAGTGAAACTTCTTTTTTGATTAATGATGCTTTTTCAAGATTTAGTAGTACATCAAGAGCAAAGGCATACGAGGAGTTTCCTGAAACACTATTTTATTATGAAGGTCCTGTTGATGATAAAACAAGAGATGTTTGTCGTAGAGCAATATCAGAAAGTGGACAAGGACTAACCATTGATGAAATAAATAGTCTTGGATATGTAGACTTTGCTAATAGAGGTGGATATAATTGCAGACATCAATGGAGAAAAGCATTAGTTCCATTTACAAAGGAACAATTAGAAGTAAGAAAGTCAATGTTTAAAGAGTAAAATGGAAATAACTGGATTAGTAAAAGGTAATGCAAAACAAATGAGAGTTATAGCACAAGATGCTATTGACTTAATTCAAACTGATGCAGAAAGAAACTTAACTTTTCAAAATAATAAAAAAGGCAAACCATTAAGCCAACCTTATAAAAAATATAAGAATAATAAAATGAATAAGTTAAGAGGTGGTGGAAAATTAAAAGGATTTGAAAATCAATCAATCACTCCATCACTTCATGCTAATATGAAACTAACAGGTAGCACTTTTAATGGCATGAGAGCATCAGGAAAAACTGATACTGCAATCATTACTTATGATCGTGGGGAAATCGTGTTAGGTAATCAGAAAAGAGGTTATGATATATACGATTTAAGAAAAAAGAATTTAGAAATAGTAGCCGAAGAATATGGCAAAAGAATTTTGGATAGAAACATTAAAAAGTATGTATCCAAAACAACAATAATAAAATAGGAGGGCAGAATGTCCGAAGAAAATGTAAAAGTAGAAGAACAAGCAGTAGCAGAAACTCCTACACAGGAAAATACTGATGCAAAATCAGAAGTAGGTAATTTAATTGCAGAAAGCAAGAAATACAGACAAAGAAGCCAAGCAGCAGAAGCTGAGTTGAAAGAACTCAAAGACAACCTCAAACTTCAAGAACAAAAACAGCTTGAAGAAAAAGAGGAGTTTAAATCTTTGTATGAAAAGATGAAGGAAGAAAACTCACAGTTAAAACCTGTAGTAGAACAATTCCAGATCCAAGAAAAACAAAGACGAGAACATCTGCTGTCCCAACTTTCAGATGAAGATCAAGAAATCTATACAGACCTGCCAACAATAAAGTTGGAAAAGCACATTGAAAGACTGGGAAATAAAAAAGTGCAAGTATCTGATGCCAAAGAGGTTACTTCAAGTGGTAAATTTGCTGGAAATAGCAAATGGAGTGATTTGTCAGAAAAAGACAGACAGGAAGCCAAGAAGAACCCTAAACTTTGGAAACAGATAGTAGATGGCTATAGAAATTAAAACCTTAAAAGGAGAGTAATAAAATGGCTGATGGAAATGTAACAACAACTACAGCTGCTAATTTTATACCTGAGATGTGGAGAGATGCTATCCTTGACTATGCAGAAAGAAAATTCGTTCTTCGTAATCAAGTATCTGACTTCTCAAGTATGTTAGCTGAGGGTGGAGACATTCTAAATATCCCTAAAGTAGCAGAAGATACTGCTGCTGCTAAGTCTGCAGGAACTGCAGTAACTTATCAAAATAACACAGATGGTGTGATCCAATTAACAGTTGATCAACATCATTACGAAGCTAAAAGAATCGAGGACATCGTAAGAGTTCAAGAATCTGCTGACCTATTTGGTGCTTATGCCAAATCAATGGGTTATGCTTTAGCTAAAAAAGTAGAAAACTACCTTGCAGTAGATATTTTACAATCTGCTTCAGGTAATGATACTGCTTTAAGTTCTGACAATGTATTTACAACTGCATTAATTAGAACTGGTTTACAGAAACTGCTTGATGCAGGATTTGACTACACAGATGGAGAACACTACTTATATTGTTCACCTGCTTCTTATATGTCTTTACTATCATTAGGCGACTTTACAGATGCTAATGTTAGAGGAGATGGAGCAGCCCCACACGCACAAGGTAAAATCATGTCAGCTTATGGCTTGAATGTTTTCCCTTCTACTGACTGGGATGACGATGGTGGTTCAAATGACGAAACAGCAACGATCTTTAACAGACAATCTGTTTACTTTGCACAACAAGTAGCACCAAGAGTTCAATCATCATACGATATTGATCACTTAGCAACTTCTGTTGTAGCAGATGTACTATTCGGTGCAGCATTATCTCATGCTGCTAACTCAACATCATTAGGTGTTGTGAACTTCACAAATCCATAATTTAGGATAAGTGAAAATCGGTTAAATATGGGGGTAATTTATTTTACCCCTATATTACCATTAAAAAGTAATTTGAAGGAGATTTAAATGCCAATATACGATTATAAATGCGATTGTGGAGAAATATTTGAAGTTCATCAAAGCATAAATGATAAAAAATTAAAAAAATGTACTGATGTTCAAGATTGTAATGGGGGCAAAAGAGTACATAGACTTATAGGCAAACCTGCTATATTTTCAGATGACATCGGTAGAGGTCATAAGCGAATGAAAGATAAAGATTTATATAAGGAATTAGACATTGAGTAGTAATACAAATATAGGTAATACACCTGTAAATCAGGGTTATGTTCAGCTAATTCATACTGGAGAAACTGGGGGAATAGATGGTACACTTCGTACTTTGTATGATGGAGATGGGACTGCATCTGATTTACAGATTGCTTCTAACAAAGTTAAAATATCTACTCAATTATATATTGGTTCAGATACTTTACAAGAATATATACAAGACACAGTTGGTGCTATGTTGGTTACCAATGCAAGTCATACTAATTTATCTGCTGCCTATGATGATGCAGGTGATGGTGCTATTGATCTAACAGCATCAGGAGATGTAACTCTAAGTAATTCAGTAACTTTATCAAACAAAACTTTAGCTGCTCCAACCCTAACTGGTACAACACAAGGGGCAAGTATTACTTTATCAGGGGATTTAACAGTAAATGGAACAACCACTACTGTAAACCAAACCAATTTAGATGTATCAGATAATATTATAGGATTAAATCGTGGAGCAGGTTCTAATGCTAACGATTCAGGATTGATTATAGAACGAGGTAGTACAGGAGATAATGCAGCAATTATATGGGATGAATCTGCTGATAAATTTACCTTAGGTACAACAACCTCAACACCAAGTGCTACAGGGGATTTAACTATATCTACTGGAACATTAGTAGCCAATGTAGAAGGTAATGTAAGTGGTAATCTAACTACAGATTCAGTAACTATTTCAACAATCCAAACAGGAAGTGAATCCTTTGCAGACAATGATACTTCCTTAATGACTTCTGCTGCAATACAAGATAAGATCACTTCTTATGGCTATGTAACAAGTAGTGGAATATCTTTTGATGGATCAACTGCTAATGGTGTTCTTACCTTCAAAGATTCAGATGAAGCAACAGTAGAAGCCAATCTTACTTTTGATGGAACAGATTTATCTGTAGCAGCAGGTGGTAAAATATCAGTTGATGAAGTAGAGGGTAAATCAAATAATACTAATACTTTATTACTTAATGATGATCAAACAGCAGCAACTAATATGGTTACATTACAATCTATCAATCATATTAACATAATGACTGATGGAAATAATAATGGAACTGGAAATTTCGCTGTTTATAATGGAAGCTATGATGTTGATACAGCAGATTTAGCATTTAGAATTACCTCAACAGGGTTAGCAAGATTTGAAAATGATATAGATATTCCTGCAACTGATAGACTTTATTTAGATGGTAGAGGTAATACTTATATAACAGAAAGTTCTGGCGACACTATGAAGCTTGTTGCTGGTGGACAAGATATGCTTGTCCTTGAAGAAGATTCTACTGATTATGTAAGGATTCCTGATAATGTAAGGTTATCAGTAGGAACAGGAAATGATTTACAATTATCACACAATGCAACCAACTCTTATATTCAAAACTATACTGGAGATTTATATTTCCAAAATCATACTACTGATGGAGATATTCATTTCCTTGTAGACGATGGTGGTGGTAATGATATTACTGCAATTCAAATTGATGCAAGTGAAGTAGGGCAAGTTAAATTACCTAATGACTATCAAAGACTGATAATAGGTGATGGTAATGATTTACAAATAACTCATAATGGCACTAATACTTATATGGAAAATTATACTGGAGATTTATATATAGATAATTATGCTGATGATAAAGATATAGTTTTTAGAAGTGACGATGGTTCGGGTGGTGTTACTTCTTACCTAACATTAGATGGTAGTGCAAGTTCTATAGAGATTGCAAAGAAAATGCAGTTTCCAGCAAGTCATAGTGCAGATAAGATTGTAATGTATAGTGGTGGTAATGAAAAGATCGGTACAGAAGCAAATACATTATTGTTTACTGCAGATAATTATAAATTTAAAGACACCAATGGTGATGTCAATTTATTTATGAATAATTCAGGTAATGTCGGTATAGGCACTACATCACCTGATTGTCAATTACACATTCACGACAATTCTGCAGGAAGTTTTACTGCAAGTAATTCACAATTATTAGTAGAGAACAACACTACTGTTCGTTTAACACTTCTTAGTCCTGCTGCTAATGGTTGTAAAATAGAATTTGGGGATATTAACGACCAAGATGTTGGTATGATTAATTATGACCACTCAAATAATTATATGGCATTTACTACTAATGCTTCTGAAAGAATGCGAATAGACTCATCAGGTAATGTCGGTATAGGAACTACATCACCAAGCACAAATACATTACAATTTGGAAGTGCAGGAGATACTATTGGTGTAGATTTATCAAGTGGTGGTACAACAAGAATTGCTGAAATAGAATTTTACAATG
>VTLG01007302.1_pt1 | contig 13192 bp, 6 predicted proteins | sample 4694571 | NCBI WGS metagenome assembly VTLG01 (sample SAMN12604809, study PRJNA352737) | marine metagenome | biome: ENVO:00000447; feature: ENVO:00000209|ENVO:00000569|ENVO:01000036; material: ENVO:00002151; isolation source: viral sequences binned using virsorter ... | reverse complement strand
CGAGTTGATATTAGAAGCATTGCTAACAGCAGAGTTAATATTAGAAGCATTTCCAGCTACGGATGTGATGTTGGAATTGTTACCTGCAACAGCGTTGATATTTGTCGCGTTCCCAGCTACAGCATTAACATTGCTAATAGCTCCAGCTACGGTATTAACATTAGAAATACTTCCAGCTACTGTAGTAACTTCAGTCGCTTTTGGTACTTGCCTATGGAATGTATAAGTATTTAATGTCGTAGTTGTTTCTACGATCATTCCAAAGGTTGCTAGATAAGTAGTGCTATTAGCTAAACCAGTAATGGTGACGGTTGAGTTACCGACAGTGCCATTAGCAATCGTAGCCACTCCTGATCCATTGGAGGTGAGGTCGCTGCTGAGAGCTTTAATAGATACAAGAGTTCCAGCCCCGTTATTAACGTCAGGGTTAGCGTTAGGAAAAGATGTTTCATTTGCTATAGGTACGAATCCACCAACGTCGTCTACTAGGTCAATTATCCTTGCATCAATTGCAGAGGTAGTTGCAACTTTATCGTCAGCAGCAGTCCAAGTTTCACCTGATTGAATCTCTTCTACAGTACCTTTACCATAGAAAATCTCACCTGCTCTCTTTGCAGAGTAAGTCTTGGTATCACTTGTAGATGTACCAGAGGTAACTACCGCAGTACCACTCATGTCATTGATAACAGGAGAAGTAAGAGTTTTATTGGTTAGTGTTTCTGAGCCTGTTAATGTAGCTGCTCCTAAAGCACTAATGTCACTCAATGTTTGATCGGCTGTAGCACCTGTTTCAATACCATCTAACTTTCCACCATCTGTCGCTACATCCCTACCGTCTACAGTTCCAGTGACGGTGATATTTCCACCAACACTTAAATTGTCCGTTACTTCTACAGTACCAGCAGTAGAATCCAAAATCAGATTTCCACTAGATGTACTGACCTCATTCGCTGCGTCTAAGCCAACACGTATATTTTTTACTAATGCTCCGCCGGGAACTGTCTGCTGACCTGTGTAACTAGATACACCAGTTACATCAAAGGTTCCACCGACTGTGAGGTTCCCACTAACGGCTGTATTACCAGAGGTGTTTAGGCTAGATAATGTAGTAGCACCAGTTACTCCTAGTGTTCCGCCTACTGTTTGATTACCATCTACAGTTACATTGTTGTCAAAATCTGCTGCGCCTGAAACATCTAAGGTTCCGGGTAAATCAACATTACTTGTCCACTCAACATTCGTACCATTAGTTTGTAAAACCTGTCTATTAGTTCCACTCTGAGCAAGCTTATTAACAGCTATTTCAGCAGTAGATGAGATATCACCATCGACGATAGTTCCATCTTTTATCTTTGCACTTGTAACTGCTGAGTCTCTTATGTCCTCAGTAGTTACGATTTGATTCTGTTCTTGTGACGCTAATCTTGTTAAATCATGGATAGCATTTAAGTCAGCAGCTCTAATAGATGAACCAGCTACGAATGTCGCTCCGGCTGTATCTAAATCTGTCTCTCTATATATGTGGACGTTTCCTGTACCACTTGCGGCGGCAGCTCCTAACGTAACAGTAGTACTAACTACTTTGTATTGTCCTGAACTTGGGGAAGCGTTGGTTGTATAAGTTTGTGCAGCTCCATCAATTTTTACTTTGATGTCACTGGCTTTTATATATTCAATTGAAAACGAGTAGGAGGTGGACCCACCGTCTTTAAATTCTTCAGTTGTCGCCATGTGTTAAGTACCACCGTTGTTTATTTGTAGATCTCTAAAATCTTGTCAACTGTTCGTCGATTTGCTTCTAGGTTTTGAATCTTTTTGTCTCTTTCTTCAAGGATTAATTTCTCAACATTATTATCTTGTTTGAGTTTCGCCCAAGCTCTTTTCTTAGCCTTGTTAAATAATTTTGAAAGACGTTTATAGTGAGGAAAGGATCTAGGTTCTGTGTCATGTCTACCTTGTCTTTTCTCATATTGCATCTCAGCTAACGAAACTTGCATGGTTGGGTCATTAGCCATAGCATCAAGCTGCTTTAATAGATTTTGCTCACCTATAGCCTTTTGAAACATAGACCTAACCTTTGGACTATTACTTAAATCTGTACCATCTGGAGCTGAATATGTAGATGTTCTAAGGTCATAACCACTATTAAATAGTAATTCTCTACCCGGTGAATAATCTAAGTTAAAATTCACAGGAGACACCGCATTAAACATACGAGTCATAAAGTTATGATCCTTAATCGGCTTGCCAGTAAGGATGTCGTATTTAATAGGTAGTGGATCTAAAGCAATATTTTCAGTAATTAGGTTTCTATTTCTTATTGAGTCTTGAATTTCAGAACCAAGTTCACGAGTATAAGGAGTTAAAACCTTACCTATTTCATTTCTAAGACTAGATAAAGGTAAAGTGTTATTCATTAAAGAGGCAATAATTCTGTTCTGTTGCCCGGGTTGTCCAGAGAACAAGTCAACAAATGATTGCAGGCCAGCTAAATAAGACTTACTGGTAATAGTTCCTGATAAAGCTACAGCTAGTTTCTGTAATCTATCTTCAGCCCACTCTTCTCCCATCAGATTCATGTGATCTCCAATATCTCCTACTAATGCAAGGACTTGGTTATAAGGTTCAAAGGCGTCATAGTTAACCCAGACATTACCAATTTTAATTGTTCTTGGTTTCCAGCCTGCATCTAGCCATGCTTGTCTATCTTTTCTATCAGTTGGTCCATTTCCATGTAAGCCACCACTAAGGTAAGCCATACTAGCCATAGTCAAGGCAGAACCGCCCATAGCTAATCGTCCGTTTTGGACTGCCTTAGCATTCATTAAATCACGGGCGTTCTTTATTCCATAAATCTCTAAACCTGATAGATCACCACCTGCTCTTGCAAGTGCAATGTCCCTATATTCTTTAACTAATAAGTTAAAACCCGGAGTATGTTTTGCTGTTAGTGCTAATCCGTTTATACCAGTCCTAGCAAATAAGAAGAAGGGTCTAGCCCAAGGAGTTTCGTTAAAAGCACTTTCTAGCTTCTTACTGAATCCAGTTAAATCCTGAGTAAGTGTTGCTTCTTTCTTGCTATATGCTGCGGCTGCATCTGTGAGGTTTCCGTTTTGGTCAAAGATTTCCTTATTAAACTTATCCTCCATATTCCTGAAGAATGTTTCATCTAAATTGACGAAGTTTCCATCAGGTAGATTTTCAGCAGCCTCTAAGAATGCCTTCTCTCTAGCTCTAGCTCTACCAATGATTAGCCCAAAAGCCTCATCAGTAGCTGCCATGATCTTAGTTGAGTAAGTTAAGAACTTATTATCGTTAGCTCCTCTAACTAGGTTTGCGGTACGGAATAATGCCTTATCTGCTTTATTCCCTCTTGTCTCAGCCCAATGACCATACATTTCCCATTGGTCATCTAACTTACTTCTTTCTATAAATCTAGTTTTAATGGTTGATATATCACCATTCCAGTAAGCATTAAGCCGTCTTTTAAATAATTCAAATGATTCTGGTATAGCTTCACGCATTGCATTCAATGCTGCTAATCCAGATCTAGAAGTTAACCAGTCACCTCTCATAGCACCTCCCATAGCCATAGCCATAGGTCTAGTAAAGGTTGCAGTAGATGTACCCATGATTGCTCTTACAGCAGTCTTAGGACCAGATAACACGCTATGTGTCATCATTGTTCCTAGCTCTTTTGTTAAAGCTCCTACCTTCTTAGGCTGACCTTTAAAGCTTCCACCTTGCATCTTTTGACGCATCCAAGCATCCAAGTCATCAAGGTTATGGACATCCTTAGCCATAGATATTCCTTCAAATAGGGTTTTGAATAATTCATCACCACCGTCTTCTGGAGCTATCTGCATAGCTATACGGAACGCATCTATACTTTGTTGAACATCAGCATCTACTGCCTCGTCTATTTGCTTACGAGACATCTTCATATTTGGCTGAAGATCTCTACCTTGTTGAGACCACTCAGCACTCATTTGTTTTCTGATTCTTAAACCAGCTTCAAACTTTTTAATTAACTGTTGTGCTGGTCCATCTATATCTCTTAGGTCTATATAGTCATCAACTAATCTTCCAGAGGTGGCGATAGCTTGTATATCACTGAGCAAAGAGCCATTGATTAAATCAACTGTATTAGCAAATTCAGGTCTTACAAAGTCATAGTCAACTGTAGCTCCAGTTAAATCCTTACCTTCTGCTTTAAACCTATTCTTTGTTATCTCAGCCCAAAATTCCTCTGGAGTTAGATCAGAAGTGTTTCTACCTTCATATATTCTCTGTGAAAGTTCAATGTCAGCACCTAGTAATTCATCAAGTGTTTTACCTTGACGTTTAGCAGTCTCCTTTAGTTGTTCAATTTTACCTTTACTAAAGGCTTTCTTAAGTACTTGTCTTACTGTCTTTCTCGCTTCACCAGAACTACGAGCAATATTGTCAACTTGTACGTTACTTAAAAAAGATCCAGCAGTACCATCTTCAGCACCCCAGTCATTTTGTATGGATCTAATGCCTTTCCTGACACTATCCGCAGTTTCATTAGAGAATGCTGTACCCTGCCATGGATCAGCTATTGGTTTGTTTTTATAAGCACCAAAGCCAACTGCTTTCTTTTGTACTTTTCCTTTTTCAATGATTTGACTAGTAACGCTTTTAGCTCTTTCTGAGACAACTCTCTTACCTTCAGCAAGATTCTCTAGAAGAGTTTTCCCAGCTTCAGTTTTTAATCCCCACCCTACTGATTCAAGTATTCCATCTACAGTTCCACCAATAAGACCTCCTTCAAGAACGTTCTTAAACTTCTTGACCATTGGATGATCATGTTCTTTAGTAGCTAATGGTGTATCTAACAAAGGAATATTTTCTTTTAATATTCCAGATAAGTTCTCATCTAGTGAAGTTTTAGATAGTGCATCAAATCTAAATCCAGTTGCTGCACCTCTAAAAAGTCTTCCACCTAAAGTTTTTGCTTTTGCTATCCCTCCAAAACCACCACTTGAAGCAAGTAATGTAGTTACATGAGTAGCACCACGGACAAGACCACCTATAAAGGTTTTTGATTCATAAGGATTATCATCATCCTTATACATCCAGTCGTCCCACTCAGTATCATAACCACCTTCTTTTGCTTCTCTAGCCATCTCACCAGTAGCAAAGTCAATGATTTGCTCAGGTAATGTTATGAAAGAAGATGCTGTATCTCTTATACCTAAAAAGGGTGCAACAGCTACATCTTTAACACGGTCTCCAAGTGTAAGCTCTTTGTCCTCTACCTCTTGTTCTTTTGCTTGAATAGCGGCTGCTTCAGCTTCTCTGGTTTGTTCTCTATCTTGTGCAGCAGCAGCCATGGCGTTGACTACATTTTCTGTTTCTTCTAATGACAATCCGTCACCAGAACCTAATTCAATAGTTGTTTCATCCATTTGTTACCACGGTAATAATTCGCGTATTGCTTGACGCGAACCGCAGTTACACGCCGGGAGTCAATAACACACTTTTGTTGTAAACATCAGTTTTGACATTTGGTTCTTCACCGTTAAGCTCATAACCATAGTCTATAAAAGATCTGATATATCTTGATTTAGTTGGGTAGTGATATATAAGTCTTGATCTATTAGGTTTATTTTCTATCTCATCTACTTCTCTATCTTTAACCTCTGCCTCACCTTCAGAAAGAATAGCTGCTTGACGTTGTGCTAAGTCATATGGAGCAACATTAATACTTTCAGCTACTTCTTTATAATGCTCTGGTATCCCTCTTGATGTAGGGTTTTTATCCTTAGCCCAATTTATTAAGTCGTTTTGATCATCTATAGAAGCATAAATTTTATTTGTTTTCCATTTACCACCACCAGCTTGATTGATAGAAACTCTAATTTGACGAAGCTTTTCTTCATTTGAATCAGAATCAAACAAACTGCTCTGAAGTCTTGTCGCTGTCTCAGAATCTGTTGCAGCTTCTTTAACTGCATCCATTGCTATTTTGAATGCTCCTTCGTTAGTATTTATCTTTACTCCGTCTTTATCAAATAAAGCACCTTGATATTCCCTATTAAAAAGAGAAGTTAAGTTTCTGTTAAGGTTAATCCAATTAGGACTTGCTGTATCAGTTTCGGTAGTTGTAGTTCCAGTACCTATATCTGTATATCCTCTTATAAATTGTGCAGCATCTTTTGCTTCTTGAGTCCCTTGAATCAGAGCGTTCGTACCTGTTAATTTATCCTTGTAATCGTTATAGACTGTAGGACTTACATTAGTTAATTGCCAGTCATAGACTTGACCGTCTTGTCGTAAAAGAGTTCGGTCTAACCTTCTTTTTGCTTCAGCGTCGTCTTCGTAACCTACTAAAGCATCTTGTAGTTCATAAGGAACAATGTCACCATATTCACTATATCTATCCTTATAGTATTCACGCATTAGATTTTTCTGATCATTAGTCCAGTCATCTTTTTGGTTAATAACTTCTAGATCAGCATTAATCATTGTCTCTCTTTTTTTCTCTCTTGCTTTAGTCCCTAGCTCTGCTGCTTCTTCTAATCTTTCTGGTAGATCCTCCCACTCTTTCCAAGAAAGCATACTCTTTGTTGATCCATCACGACCTGTTATTTCGTGAGTAATAAGAGACATTGCCTCTGGGTACTTGATCTTATCAGTTTGTACTGCATTAACTAGATAGTCGCCTAGTGAAAGACGAGCTGTACCTATAGAAACTTGTTCTCTAGCTGCAAATCTTTGGACAAATTTGTCAGCATTATTAAAACCATCAGAAGGGTTAGCTGTTACTAAATTATTCTCAACATACTCTTGATCAGCTAGTTTATTTTTGATTATGTATGCCTTTTCTCTCTGTAAAGATTGTTGCTGTAGTCTCTTCTCATCGTATTTATCTATCTCAGGTTTAACGATTGAAGCTACTAAAGTCGGGTTTAACCCTGTGAAATTTCTTGCAAAGTTAAACTTAATCTTAGCGTCTAGTGCAGCTTGCTCAGCAGGGTTTTCAGGTTGATTTGGATTAGGATTTCCATACGCATCCTTACCTCCTATTCTTACCTGAACACCGTTTCTCTCTACAGTAACGTCGGTATTTTCTAAAGCCTGATAGTAATAAGCGTCATAACCTTTAGCTTGTTTTAAAGCCCAAGCTTCAGCTAAAGCATACTGTTCCCAACCAGCCATACTACGAAACTCTTGAGCCGTAATAGCATCGCCTTCTTCTTCAACCTTATTAGCAAACTCTTGAGCTTTTAAATCATCTTCAAATAAAAGTTCTCTATTACCTTTAAATACATCTTCCAGTTCAGGAGCGACTCCCCTAGTTAAAGCATCAAATTGTATTTGAGTTTGTCTATCTTCTCTATATTTGTTTTCCTTATCTTTAGCTATTTTTAAAACTTCATCTGAAATAGTTCCTAAACTTTTTAATAATCTTTGGGAGTTATTAAATCTTTGTTGCTCGACAGCCTCTAGTTGGCTTAAGTATCTATTCTCCGAAGCTTGTATTTTCGAATTAAGTTCTTGTTGTGCTGGAAGTACATCTATGATCTTTTCTTCTTCTGGATCAAAGCCTCCAGTGTCTACGTCGTATCTTGGTATTATTGTCATAGTTGGTAATTTACCCCAGTCCGGGTACTACGAATGGGCTTCTTGATTGGGTTTGTTGGGCTGAATAAGGATTAAAGGTATTCGGACGTTGGGTTGGTAATTTACCCCAATCTGAAGCTGGGACTTTTCCGCTATATCCTCCACCACCAAAGACAGGAGCTTGAAACTCAGGTACTGGTTGCATTGGTGGTATCTGAGGTGTCTGTGGGGTATTTAACGGTGGTTCAGTCTTTGGCGTATAGTTTTCTAAAGCACCTTGAGCACCTCCTAAGACAGCAGCTAACATTACATTCTGCATAACTGGTTTTGGTGGTGCTACATCTGGTACGGGTTGAATAGAAACCCTACCGTAGGATTCATTTAAGAAACCTTTTAGTTGCCTACGTACTGATATGTTTGACTCTTTAGCTTCATACTGAGCCATCATTAAACCCCTCGTCCTCATGGCTTGAGTCATACCAAAGGCACTTTTAGCCATTACTAATTGTCTATCTACACTCTTACCACCTATCCCTCTACTAGCAGCTTTGACTTCAGCAGCACCTTCATTAGCTAACATCTTCCTCCAGTCTTCTTGGTTCTGCAAGATGGCTAAAGATTGTGCATTGTTTAAAGATATTTGAGTTCTTGTATAAGCTCGCTGTGCAGCAACATTAGCTAGATCTACTTGTTCTGAATGTTGCACTAATTGTGTTTGGTAGAGGGATCTATCTCCCATCCACTTTCTTTCTCTTACTTTTAGTTGATGTTGATAATTACGGCTGGCTTGTTTATTAGCGGCTGACGCAGCCATACCGCTTTGTATTGCTCCTAACCCTGCTCCGAGGGCTTCCATAGGTCCGCACACGGCAAAATTCTATAAAGGATAAATTGTTGGGTCCATGTAAAAGTCTTCTTAAAAACTTGAACCCTAAGAATCGGAGTAACTTCAAATGGGCTTTGTTGCGTTCATCAACAATATTCCATAGCAATTCTTCTTCTCTGTTTTCTACATAACGTCTCGCTTCTCTAGCAAAAGTTATGGGATAGTCATGGATGGCGGGTGTGCATAGCATCCATATTTGTCCGTTTTCATGTACTCCAGCAACACCTGCTAATCGACCATCAGGTACTGTGAAATATACGGAATTTTTATTTAGACAAGCTAAAGGGATGACTTCCATAGGATCATGTCCATGACCCTCTTTCACTTCTCTATAGTCATCTAGACGTAAATTAGAGGCTACTTCTTTAGCAGCCTCCAACGTCAATGGATGGATAAATTTAGACACGCGAATAGTTATTAGTTGTATACACTCCCTCCCATGTCATGTTATGTAATGTCGCTGGGGCTGGATGTGTAGATTTAATCGTTAAAGAAACATTCTTATTACGGTCATAAACAGGTATTGTCCTGATTATATTGTCATCAAATATTCCAGATGTATTTGCTGAATAGTTATCTGCTGGAGTTATTTCATGTAACTCTGTATAGTCATCTTTTCCAACACGATTAAGTTTTGATTCATATACTCCAACTGGTCCAAACCCTAACTTAACTCTATGGATAATTGTATGAGATCTGACATCACTTCTCCATGCTTCACCTGCTTGTCTCAAGTAGTAAATAGTTGGTAGGTCTACTTGCATAGTAAACAAGTAACCAATAAGGAATGTCTGACCTGACCAGTCTCCCGATAGTTCTAAATTAGAGCCATTAACAGTTATCTCTGCATATCTACCGATTGCATTTGTAGCATTTCCAGAGGAGACAGTATCGTCTATATCATATGCTGCTAATTGATTTGTACTTTCTAAACCAGTCGGCTTTGCCTTTGTGGATTTATCAGTAGTTGCATTATAAGTCCAACCACTTGTAGACATTAAATGATCTAAATGTACCCTGCTTGTTGTGTCAACAGTAAGGGTATTAGAATCCATCTTTAATGAATACTTTAATAGCTGATCTTTATTGTTATTTCTAACCACTACATATAGCGCATCATCCTGAACACAGTGATATTGGATAGCCCCTGTGACAGTCCACTTAAACCATGAAGCTAATTTCCTATCGTTAATCTGATTAAAGTATCTATAACCATATAATGTAGTACTACCTTCTTCACTAAAGAAAATAATTGAATTCTCTCTTGAGTTAGATACTAACTTTAGATCCTTATTTAATAACTTAGAAACTACTGCACTCTGTTCAATAACTTGTGGCTCACCCTCTCGGAGGACATTAGCCATCTCAAAGAACCTTGAAAATTTTCCAGCATTATCTAGGAAGCCAACAGTGGTTCCTAACGAGATAGGATTAGTAGCTGTATTGAAATTATAATTAGATAGAGTATTTATTTTAGCTGTTGTAACACTGAAAATATCACTATCTGTTGTCAACATAAACTGTTGATTCTTAGTAAATAAAACTAAACCAGTGTTAATTTCTATCCCGTCATATAATAAGGCTGGGTATCGAGAGCTGGCAGATATATCTATTGGATCACTAGCGATAGATTGTATCGCTGAAGTACCATAGAAGTTATAGAACTTACCCGGTCTTGATAAAACTATATTCTCATTAGATAATAGGGCAAACCTATTTCTAAAGAACATCATTTTAGTAATAGGATTATCTATGAATGATGGATTAGGGTTTGTTATGTCATCACCAACTAAAGCATCAGACCACTTCGGATGTTTATAGTCCTTACTATTAATTGTGTAACCACCACCATCTAATTCAGCTAATCTGAAATTTCCATCAGCAGTTCTGATAAGAGTTACAGGCATGGTATGCCTATCAAATCTTATTGTTCTCCCCGGTTTGGCACACTCTTCCCATACACCTTCACCATCTCTTTCGTTATTACCAAAGAATTTTACATAGTGGTTATCTTCATCAGCAGCACTATTGATTACTTCTAAAACCATACCGTGCTTACATTGAGATGGAAGATCACCTATGTCATCAACTTTCCCTGCTGTAATACCTAGTAATTCTTCAACTCCAGTTGATGCATTAAATGTATTTTGCTCTTCACCGTTTTGTATATTAGAAGCTCTGGTGATATAAATACCAGTTCCTATTATTTTGACATTAGCACTCGTAAAGTTTCCAGTAGCAACAATAGCAGTACGTAAAGAACCAATAATACTTTCAGCAGTTACCGTAGTTTTAGTATCAAAGGAAGTAGGTGTAGGTCTGATTAAACCAAGGTTTGCTTGTAATTTTGAGGTACTTGTTTCATCTACCGTCAGCTTTATACTATGTCCCATAAACCCAACTTCAATAACTTGACCTGCTGTCCAACCTTCTCCACCATAAAGTAAATCTATAGTCGTTTGGTAACGTCCATAGTATGTAGGTGTATCATCGTTTGGATGTGGTACAGACTGTCCAGTTGTCCTTATGCGAAAGTATAAATTTTTTTTAACATTATTACTACTATTCGTTCCACCAAGAGTCTCAGTTGCTGTGTAGGTATTAGTAACATTACCTCCTGAACCATCTAATTTCTTTAAGGTAGCAAGAGTAGTTTGTTCTCCACCTTCTTTAAAAACTAATCTGAATTCAGCTCCGTAATTAACCGAATCATTAATATCATTTTTTTCTGAAATAGTTCCAATTGTAAATTTTAACTTACTATAATCAGAATGACTCCTGAAACCTTCAGCTAGCCTAAATGTTCTTTCAAAATTATTACCTCCTAAATCAAAGTTTTTTTCAATAGTAGTTGTACCATCACTTATTTGATACCAACCATCAGCACTTATACTAGAAGTATCTATTGTTTGAATTTCTGGGATACCATTAATGTTAAATATCTTTGTACCTACATTAGGTAACAGTGGATCAATACCTTGGTTAATAGGTTCGACTGATACTCGTGTAGCTGTTTCTAACTCTGTGAAGTGAGAGTCCTGACTACCATCTTGATCAAATAAATTTAGGGAATATTGTCTAGCGTAGGCAATTGACTTTAATTCTATAAATGCTTCTGGAGGTCTAGGTGGTTCTTGGAAATTTATACCCGATGTAGCCATCGCTGTGTTGACATTCCTATTCGTTAGATAGGTATAGTCATTTAGCGATAAGGTTTGAATGTGTTCGTCGCTTGAGTGCTTTAAATACTTATTACCAGTAGTTCCGTCTGCATAAGTCAGAGACCCACTAGTAGTTACATCAACAACATTTTTTTCATTACCTGTTAAACAATCCCATATTCGGACTGTTCCATCTCTATGTACCTGACCTATGTATTGTTCATTCTCGTCTCGGTAGTAGTGGAACCACCTACCATTAGTGGATGAGTTTTTACTTCCATCACTCAAAGATCCCACAAACTTTCCAGCAGGTCTTTTTAATAATCCATCGCTAACGTCAGGTAAGGCGTTAACCATATCCTTGACCTGTCCCGGGATCTTATATTCATCAGGTTGTTGTGAAATACCTTGAGTTAAATTAGGAATAGTTTGTGTGATATTTGCCATTAGCGTGCTAGTGCTTTGTAAGGTTGATAGGATCTATATGAACTTTCATGCGGCCAACCAAGAAATGTATGATCACCTATCTCGCAGTCGTATTCAGTAGCCGCAGCTCTTGCTTCTGTTTTGTTTATATTTAATAGTTTTACTAAATCTGAATTTGAGACCAACTGAGTTGCAGCTCTAACAGAAGCACAAGAAATTATGTATCGTTGAATTACTGGAGGTACATCTACAAAAGCATAGAGTCTGGTTATATCAAAATAAAAGTTCTTAGTGAATACACTTGTATGTAGAACGTTGTCGTAAAGTTTTCCATTCCTTACTACAACATCTCTATTGCGATCTACTTGTCCATCATGAATATCCATCCTCAGATAGTCAGTAGGAATTATATATTCACCGTTACTATCCCTTGGAATTTCTAAATGTTCTTCTTGATTGAAATGCCAACCTTCATTTTGAACATCCTTATTACATTCCATCAAAAGGTTATGTATTAAAGAAATCTCTGGGTTAGTAAAGTTAAGAGTTGTGATTGGCGATTGACCTATGCTACTCAATATTGAGTTAACGGCGGATAGTTCTGTATCGCTTGCTTGTATTGAAGTAGTCATAAAAAAAGGGGAGCCGAAGCCCCCCGATAAAACTGTATAAATTAAGCGTTAGCTGGATATGTAGCACCGAATGCTGCTGGAGCAGTAGTACCTGTATATAACTCAACTGAAGCTGCTGGGTTCAAGAAGTCGGCTCCCATTGCCAACCTACCTAGAATGACATCTCCTTGGTAAACCACTGATATGTCTCCGGAAGTAACTTGTACTTGAGGACCGATAGCTTCTACAACACCTGCGGCTTCCTTTTGGAAGATAAGACCACATGACTTAGCGAAGTCAGTAGCGTTACCGTAGTTGTTGTTTAAACCTGTTACTGAGGCTCTTGCATCACCTATAGCATCTCCAACATGAGAGCCAAGGTTAGATGGTGAAGTCTCACCTGTTGTTCCACCATAAGCAACACCGTGCTTAGCTTGGAACGGGATGTTCATTGACTTGTAGACCTTGATGCCTGCAATCTCAACGACGCCTTTACCGGACTGCAATGCAGCTCCTTG
>VTLG01011832.1_pt1 | contig 13197 bp, 24 predicted proteins | sample 4694571 | NCBI WGS metagenome assembly VTLG01 (sample SAMN12604809, study PRJNA352737) | marine metagenome | biome: ENVO:00000447; feature: ENVO:00000209|ENVO:00000569|ENVO:01000036; material: ENVO:00002151; isolation source: viral sequences binned using virsorter ... | reverse complement strand
TAGAGAGATTGTGTTCCATTTTAATTTTTATCTGGACATTAGAAAAAAATAATCTCTCTGGAGGAGTACGATGGAAACGACCATAGTAACTTTAACTTTAACGACAGTTGTGTCGTTCCTTGCATTATTGGTAGGAGGTATGATAGGATGGATGGCAAGACAACATTCATATGAAACTACACCTCAGATAGTGTACACTCATCCAGAAATGTTTGATGAGAATGGACAACTAGTTCCTGATGAAATTGTAGCAGTTCGATTTGAAAACAATTATGACAACACCGACGACGACACCGAAGAAGAGGGGTAGACCTAAGAGTACTGGACCTAAGTTGCCAGCAAAAACTAAGGCAAAAGCTAGGGTGAAAGAAGAACCTAAAGAGGAATCTGTAAAACCAGCACCTGCTACTAATTCTCTTCCTACTAATCCATTTATCTTTGAGATATTAGAATTGGTAGATGCTCAGAAAACTAATGCTAAGAAGGTAGAAGTTCTTAGAAATTATGAACATGATTCTATTAAGACTATTTTTGTGTGGAATTATGACAGTTCAGTAATTAGTTTACTCCCTCCAGGACCTGTTCCATACGGTGAAACTAATGCACAGACTACATTTGCTGGTACTCTATCAGAAAACATTGCTAAAGAGGCAGCAGGAGGGGAGTCAGCAACAGGACAGGACTTAGATGGTAGGAATAAAACATCTATAAGACATGAGTATAAGAATTTTTATCATTTTGTTCAGGGTGGAAATCCTAGTTTAACTACTACTCGTAGAGAAATGATCTTTATCAATATGCTTCAAGGATTACATCCTAAAGAAGCAGAAGTTCTATGTCTTGTAAAGGATAAAGATCTTGAGAGTAGGTATAAGGTTTCGATAGATCAGGTTAAGCAAGCATATCCAAACATGACTTGGGGGAATCGTTCATGACTGTAAACGTTGGTGGTAAACGAAGAGGACGAGGAGCAGAAGCAGTGGCAGCAGAAGAGAAGAAAGAAGAACAAAGCAAGATTAATCCCTCTGATTATTCTTGCGAAGTTATCTTAGAGAAAACTACAAAGGAAAAGGCAAATGATAGGAAACTTCCTTCAGATGCCTTTAATGTTTTTTATGTTGTAGATGGGGAGGAGAGATTAGATGTAACTCGTTCTGGGAAAGCGGTAAATATTTTTGATTTGTATTATGATAAGTATGGCAAAGACTCCATTAAGAAAATTGATTATGGACAGGGAACAGTAAACCCTAGTCAATGGGGATACAAAGAACCACAGAAAAAGAAGAGGAGAAAGGGATGAAGAAAGATGAGGTCAGGGATCAACTCAGAGAGAAGATTCAGGATATTATCCATGATGAAATCCAAGAAGGGATTAATGATTATATTGATGCTGGCAATCCAGAAGGATTTGGTAAGGATGATAAGTTAAATGTTAAGATCTCTAATGATGAAGTTGATAAGATTATTAGACAATATAAGAAAGAAACTAAACGTAGAAAATCTAATCTTTTTCAAGCAAAAAAACTTGGATTAGTTGATAAAAACGGAAGACCACTTGATGCTAAGTAAGGACAGTAGACTTAGGGTAACTGAGATTGCTTGTAGAATAAAACTTGGTAGAGAAGTTTCTCTTACTGAAAGGATATGGATGCAGAAACTAATAGAACATAATAATCATGCTCGTGGTATTGTTGAAAGAATGATGTGTCCTTATAAGATTGATGATGTTTAATAAAAAGGATCATATTTTACATAAGAGAGGATTATTATCTCAGAAAGACTGTGATTTCTTTATCAAATGGTTTGAGGAAAGAAAAGATCTTCATGTGAGAGGTACTACAGGGGGAAAGGAATTTGAAGTCCCTGACAAGAAGCAGGATACTGAGATAATTCTTAATACTTCAAAGAATTTTCCATGGATTTCTTCACATTATTTGAAATGTGGTATAGAAGAATATATAAAAAAGTATCCTTTTAGTGTTCAGGTAGGACCTTGGGCTGTTTCTTCTACGTATAAGATGCAAAGATACGATCCAGGTGAAGCCTATTTTGTAACACATTGTGAGAATTCAGGACCCATTCCTAAGGAACCAAAAATACTTAGAAGAATTTTGGCATGGATGATTTATTTAAATAATGTAACTGATGGTGGCCACACAGAATTTCCTTCTCAAAATACAAAGTTTCAACCTAGAAGAGGTGATCTTTTAATTTGGCCTGCTTATTTTACTCATCCTCATCACGGTATTGTAAGTAAGACACAGACAAAATATATTATTACAGGATGGTATGAGTTTGTAGACCCTGCTTCATATGATTACTAGTTTAAGGATTGTTAAATTGTATCAAGATATACCAAACTGCTTGACTAAATAGAGTAACTGTGTTAGTATTAACACAATCGTTCAACCCTTCGGGGTCGCAAGTAAGTCGCGGAACGGGTACGTTCATCCCTTCGGGGACGCAAACGACTAAAGGAACGGACTTAAAAAACCCAACTACTTTAGGAGTAACACAATGGCACAAGTCACTTACAGAGGTGTCAAGTATGACACCAGCGACAGCAAGAGCTGTCAGAAGCAAGTCTCTGAATTAGTTTACAGAGGCATCAAGCACACAGAATCTAAAACTGTGTGTGCGCGGTGAATAAGTCTTACTTGGACTAAGTACAAATCCTCTCTTTACAGGGAGGATTTTTTAATATATAATTGAACTACGAAGAATTAAAATGCTACACATGAGGGAACAATTATTATCAGCAGTGAAGGCTCACGCTCAAGGTGAGATTGCAAAGCATAGAGCAAACGTGAATGTTTATCTAGAACATCCTGCGGGTATTGGTGAGCATTCAGATATTACAGAAGCAATTCAAGTAGAATTGGATAAGATTGCACGTTATCATGATCAAGTTGAAGTTATTGATAAGTATTTCAAACAATAATGGATCCTTCAAGAGAAAAGTTAAAACTTATTGTTAGAAACCTCAAACTCTTAGTTGACTCATTGGAGTCTGAGGTTTATTCTGATGTGGATGCTTACAACAATTCAAAAGCATTCTCTTCCCAAATTACCGATTATGATGAGGTCTTTGATGATGACGACGGATACGCTGATTGATCACGAGAACCCGCGTATTTGGAAGGATTATTTTTACTGGGATTATGAGAATTTACCCTGGAATATTAATCGTCAAGATAAAAATTTAGAAAAAATATTAAAGCAGTATTCTATATCTAAGGGATCTGTATTAGAACTCGGATGTGGTTATGGTAATGATGCCAGGTGGTTTGCTAAAAAGGGATTTGATGTAACTGCTATAGATGTATGTCAAAAAGCAATTGATATAGCAAAGGAAAAGGGTAAAAGAAAAAACATAGAGTATGTGGTTGAGGATGTTCATTCCTTTTCAACAGAAAAGAAATTTGATTTGATTTATGATAGAGGATATATTCATAATGATCAAGATATGAAAGGTAATAGGAGTCTTAAAAAACTTTTTACTAAATTGCATCGCTTGCTAAAACCAAAGGGTAAAGTTATAATAATATCGGGCAATCCCAATCAAGAACGTCCTGCGGATATGGCAGAGAAACATATGCATATTCCTCCTTCTTTGTCCATATCCAAGATTGAACAAAGTTCTTTTAATTTTTTTAAAATTAAATTAGTAAAGGAGATAGTATTTGAAATGAAAACACTGCCACCTCTTGTGTCATTTAAGGATTCTTTAGGTTGGATTTTTGTTTTAGAATCAACTTCCTCTTCAATATATCGAAAATTACCACTATGAGTTCCCCTGAAATCAAATTTGTTAGTGTTACTCCTGATGCGGAGAAAACTATGGCATATGTTGCCAGAGTTAGTAACCCTAAGAACCAGGACAATGAAAAGTTTGCTGGACTTTTAAGGTATTGTATTCAGCATGGTCATTGGTCTGTATTTGAGCAGGCACACATGACAGTTGAAATTAATACTACTAGAGGTCTTGCTGCTCAGATATTAAGGCATAGATCTTTTACTTTCCAAGAGTTTTCTCAGAGGTATGCTGATAGTAGTTTGTTAGAAGAAACGATTCCTGTACCAGAATTAAGAAGACAAGATGAAAAGAATCGTCAGAATAGTACTGATGATTTGGATAATATGTTAGTGAGTGGGTATAAGACTAGGATGCGAGCACATTTTGATGATGCAATGGCACTCTATCAGGATATGTTGGATAATGGTGTTGCAAAAGAGTGTGCACGGTTTGTACTTCCTCTTGCTACTCCTACAAGACTATACATGACTGGTTCTTGTCGTTCATGGGTACATTATATTGATTTAAGATCTGCACATGGAACTCAGAAGGAACATATGGAAGTTGTAGCACAGATTAAGTCTATTTTTAAAGAACAATTCCCTACGGTATCAGAGGCACTAGGATGGATGCAGGAATAAAGATAGTTGATAATTTTTTAGATCCAATTGATTTTCGTAAAGTTGTAGAGCGTACTAAGTATCCTGCTGCATGGACAGCTCAATGCAGCAATCCTCATTTAGAGGATAGTTCTCAGGAATTTTTAGAACTTAATGTATCGGAAGAAAAGTTTTTTAATACTACTATTTTTAATCAAATTAAAAAACATTTGAAAGGTGAGTATAAACTAAACAGAGTATATTTTAATGGTCAATGGTTTGGAAGAGAAGGATATTTTCATCAAGATCCATGTGATGTGACGGTATTACTTTATTGTAGTTCATATCAGTATGGATGGGGTGGGTTCACTGAAATTATGACTTCACCAACAGAACCAACTCTTATTCATCCATTAGAGAATAGATTATGTATTTTCAATGGAAGGATTAAACATAAAGGATATTCTTTTTCTTATCAACATTGTCCTATGAGAAAAAGCTTAGCTTATAAGCTCAATACTAAATAAAAACACATAACTTTATATTGATATGCCAACATACCCTGTTATTAATTTGAAGACTAAAGAAAAGAAGGAACTCTCTATGTCAATGGTGGCATATGATGAGTGGAAGAAAGAGAATCCTGACTGGGATAAAGACTGGATGGCAGGGGTTGCCTCCGTTGGAGAAGTCGGAGAGATATATGATAGACTGAAGAAATCCCATCCTGGATGGAATGATGTTCTACACAAAGCATCAAAAGCACCTGGATCTAAAGTAAAAGCGATTTAAGTATGCCACGTAAAAAGAAAGTAGACCAACCAGTAGGTGCCGGAATGACGGCCAAGCAGATGAAGAGAAGAAAACCAATCAATAATGATTTCTTGAGAGATATAGAACCTCTCACTCCTAATCAGCAACTTTTATTTAATTCTTATGCTAGTGGTAAGAATATAGTTGCTTATGGTTGTGCTGGTACAGGCAAGACTTTTATTACACTTTACAACGCAATTAAAGATGTCCTGGACGAAAAGACTCCTTACGAAAAGGTTTATGTTGTTAGGTCTCTTGTTGCTACTCGTGAAATTGGGTTCCTTCCTGGTGATCATGAAGATAAGTCCTGGCTTTATCAACTACCTTACAAGGCTATGGTAAAGTATATGTTTGAGATGCGTACAGATGCAGACTTTCAAATGCTCTATGCCAATCTTAAAGCACAGAATACTATAGACTTTTGGAGTACATCATTTATTCGTGGGACAACATTTGATAATGCTATTATTATTGTTGATGAATTTCAGAACTTGAATTATCATGAACTTGATAGTATAATGACAAGAGTAGGACAGGACTCAAAGATTATGTTCTGTGGTGATGCTACTCAGACTGATCTCATTAAAGAGAATGAGAGGAATGGTATCGTTGATTTTATGAGGATTCTTAGGTTGATGGCAAACTCAGTTGATATTATTGAGTTTGGTGTAGAAGATATTGTTAGGTCTGGTCTATGTAAAGAATACATTCTTGCGAAATTAGAACTTGGTTTATGATTCATATTGAAGATGATTTCTTTAAAGATCCTTACTCTGTTAGAAATAATGCATTAAAGCAGGAATTTTTAGTCAGGGCAAGATTTAATTATCCTGGAGCTAGATCTTATAATGTTCCTAGTACGGTTTGTAATTATATTCTTTCTCATTTAAGGTGTATACTTAAGAATGATTCTATACAATTTACCGATGATGGACCATGTTTTCACACTATAGGGGGTGAATTTGAGGAGGGTATATTCCATACTGATGACTTTGGTTATATTTGTATAATTTATTTGTCTTTGGAACCTCCTGCTAATTCAGGCACTGAGTTATGTGATGATGGTTTTGACGAAGGAAATGGTTTGACTCGAAAGTTATTAAAGATTTATCCTCCTGAAAAGCGTAATGAAGTTGGGTTTGGATTTCATGAGAATCCTTCTAATTTGAAATTGAGGAGGCAATATCGTAGAATGAGGAGCAGGATCAATGCCAGTTTTAATCCAATAATGGAAGTTCCTAATAGATTTAATAGATGTTTAGTTTTCCCTGCTACTAATTATCACAGAGCACAAACTTTTTTTGGAACAACTATTGAAAATTCAAGATTAACAATAGTTTGTTTTACAAATCATGTGGCCAAGGATTTGAATGTATAATGATGGAGCAATGTTAGTCGAGGTGACTGATAATTTTTTACCTGATTATCAGTTCAAGATAATTGAAGATATTTTATTGGGTAACTCTTTTGCTTGGTATTTTAATTCACGTTCAATTAAAGCGAACTCTTTTCCTCAATACACTCATACTTTTTATGATAACAGATCTCCTTGGAATGGAATAGGGTCAGAGTGGTATCCTATAATAGAACCTCTTCTTTTAAAATTAAAAGTTCAGAAATTATATAGAGTCAAAGCAAATCTAAATCCTAAAACTTTTTTTCATAGGAATACTGGTTGGCATACTGATGTTCCTGATGACATACCCATTAAAACATCAGTTTATTATCTTGATACTAATAATGGGTTTACTAAATTTAAAAAAGGAAGTAAAATAAAAAGTGTATCCAATCGGATGGTTATTTTTGATTCTAATCTACAACATGCAGGATTCACCACTACTAATAAACAACGTCGAGTAGTATTAAATTTTAATTATGTTTGAGCATTGTAATCATCTAGGTGAACTAGAATTGGAAAAGAAAGAAACTCCTGGATGTAGGTTGTATAAACTTCCTGATGGTCAGTGGGTTCCTTCTATTACTTCAGTAACATCTTTTTATAATCGTCAGATCTTTATTGATTGGCGCAAGCGAATTGGTATAGAGGAAGCAAACAAAATTACTAAGAGAGCAACTGCCCGTGGCACAGATTTTCATGAAGCTGCTCAGGCATATTTGGAAAATAGAGATTTGGTGTGGGAGGATTACCTTCCTGCTACTAAGTTTATGTTTCATCATGCTACTCCATATCTGGACAAGATAAATAACATACACGCTATAGAGAGAACCCTTTACTCTGAGTACCTTGGTCTTGCTGGTAGAGTTGACTGTATAGCAGAGTATGAGGGTGAATTAGCAGTAATAGACTTTAAAACGTCTGAGAAGATTAAACCTGAGAAGTGGCTTGAGAACTACTTTGTTCAAGAAACCTTCTATGCTGCTGCTTATTACGAACTAACTGGAATCCCTGCTAAAAAGTTAATTACTATTATGGTCACTCCTGGTGGTGATGTGAAAGTATTTGACAAAAGAAATAAAGGGGATTATATTAAGTTATTAGTGAGGTATATTAAAGAATTTGTTAGTAACAATACTGGGTCAGAGAATGCCTGAAAATGAATTAGAAAAAGTATTAGAGAGTAAGTTCTTTTGCCCTACTCGTTTCGCAGAAGAAATTGAGAAACTTGTATTACTTAATAAAGACATGAATTATATTGATGCTATTGTTCATTTCTGTGAACAGAATAGTTTAGATTTAGAATCTGTTCCTAAACTTATATCCAAACCTCTAAAAGAAAAGATTAAGTGGGATGCACAGCAGTTGAATTTTATGAAGCGTACGACTCGTGCAAAACTCCCTGTCTGAGGGGAAAATCAACTTTTTTTTCCAAAAAAGGCGGAAAAATATCGCGGCAATTTTTTGACCTTATTACCTTTTAGCATGAACGACCCATTAGAAATGAGAAGACTTGTACCAGGTAGTACATGCCATGTACCTGCAGGTACATGTCCTGTGATGGTAGTCGATATTCCTGCACTGATTAAGAATGAAATTGATGTATGGGTAAAGGAAAGTAGAAAGTTTAAAGATAGTCCATTAGCAGAACTGAAAGCCCATGAGAATGTAGGCTATCTTTCTATGGATGGTAAGAAACATAATTCATATCAATGTTCTATCTCTCCTCATTTACTAGAGAGTTCTTTGTGGTTAGCATGGGTATTGAGATTGACCCAGAAGTATTGGGGAGGAGGAAATAATCATCGTAAGTATCAATTAAGAATGTGGAGAGGTCACTTTGATGGGTATGATATGTGGACTAACTTTGCATATAAAGGGGATGATAATCCAACGCATAACCATTCAGGATTTCTCTCAGGTGTGATATACTATAAGAATCATAATCATCCTACAGTATTTGATGAATATCATGTAGAATATGAAGGTAGAGATGGAACTATGGTGCTGTTCCCTAGTTCAGTTTTACATCATGTAGAACCACAGACCGTTAATAAAGAAAGAATTACTCTTGCATTTAATATTATAGAAAATGATGTCTTTTGATGCCTATCGTTGTTATCTCTCTTTGAAGAATCACTTCACGAAAGATCATTATGATTATATCAAGTATCGTGGTAAAACTAGAGCAACTCAAAAAGCCTTCTATAAGAGAAAGGACCGATTTTGGTTTGAAAAGTTCGCACGGCAAAAAAACGATAAAGAGGTAGAGGAGTTTTTTGTCTCTAATTTCATATATTCGACTGATCCTGGAACTATGTGGATTGGTGAAATGATCAAAGAAGGTGAAGGACGCTATATTGACTGGAAAAAGAAAATTCAGTCACTTTCATATATTTTCAAAGAAGAGGTAAATACCCTATTTGAGCAAAATAAGGTAAATGAGGTATTTGACTGTTCTAACGGACATCCACCAATTTTACGAAATTATCTTGGTGGGAAAACCTCCCTTGAGACGCTTGTAATCTGTGATATGATATTTGAGTACAGAAAGGATTTTGATAAAAAACTACAAGATCCCGTGTGGGAAACCGTAAGTCGAAAAATTAAAAAATACACTCCTTTCCTAAATATAGATGTACCACATTATAAAAAGATTCTACAGAACGCAGTGCTAGTATGACTTTCTTTCAATCTGATGTAGTCCGTGCAGAGTTGGCTGAGATCCAAGAACTTCAAGAAGAAGTTTATGGTGCTTTATTTAAATTTCCATCAATGCCTAAAGAGGACAAGCAATATCATATAGATTGTCTTGAGCGACTTATTGAGAAACAAAAGGTTCTTTATACTCGTTTAAGTTTGTCTGATGATCCTATGGCAAAACAGATGAAAGAGAATATATTAAAAGGTGCTTCGGATATGGGTCTTCCTACTAATGTTGATATGAATTTAGTATTTAATGATATCTACAAAATGGTTGATGTTATGAAAAAAGCGGTTGACGAAGATAGATTTAAGATGTAGAATATGAAAGGTACACACAAGCCAAATCTCAAAAAATCAGAGGTAATCCAATGTCATTTAAAGACTTAAAAAAACAATCCTCTCTAGGATCTTTGACTCAAAAGTTAGTTAAAGAAGTGGAGAAGATGAACACTACTAGTGGTGGAGCAGATGAAAGACTCTGGAAACCAGAAGTAGATAAGACAGGTAATGGTTTTGCCGTTATCCGTTTTTTACCAGCACCAGAAGGAGAAGATCTTCCTTGGGCTAAGCTTTATTCACATGCTTTTCAAGGTCCTGGTGGATGGTATATTGAAAATTCTTTAACCACAAATGGTAGTAAGGATCCTGTATCAGAACATAATCGTGAACTCTGGAACAGTGGTAATGAATCAGATAAGGATGTTGTACGTAGACAGAAGCGCAAGCTTTCTTACTATGCGAATATCTATGTTGTACAGGATAAAGCAAATCCTCAGAATGAGGGTGGAGTATTTCTTTACAAGTTCGGTAAGAAGATCTTTGATAAGCTTATGGAAGCAATGCAACCAGAGTTTGAGGATGAAACTCCAATCAATCCTTTTGACTTCTGGCAAGGTGCAAACTTCAAGTTGAAGATTGTCAAGAAGGATGGTTACTGGAACTATGATAAGTCAGAGTTCGATAAAGTAGAACCACTTCTTGATGATGACGATGCACTAGAAGCACTTTGGAAGAAGCAGTATTCTCTTGCTGCTGTAACTGCTGCAGACCAATTCAAGTCATATGATGACCTGAAGAAGCGTTTGGACTATGTTTTAGGTGCAAAACCTGCTACTCGTCGTGTATTCGATGAGGAACTTGAAGATGAGAGTGAAGGTCGTGGATCATTTACTCCTGATTTCAAGAGTAAAGCACCAGCACCTGCTCCAGTAGCATCTGCTAGTGAAGATGAGGATGATGCACTAAGTTATTTCCAGAAACTTGCTGAGACTTAACTACTGATAAAGTTTAATATTTTCTGCTAATTTAAGTTTAGGGTTTACGTATTGCGTAGACCCTTTTTTATATGTCATTGCTATTTCCATATCATCTCTAATTACACCTAGGTATTTGGGTTTTAGTAAGTAAATATCTCTTTTAGCATCTTCTATTCTTTCTTCATAGACTAGATTAGTTATTTCAGTAGTACAATCAGCACTAAGGACTGTTACTTTTTTTTCTACGTTAGAATCAAAGTAAGTAACTGAATAATCTGATTCTACTTCTAATCCTTTAGGAACAATTATTACATCTTTGCTATTTTTTACTTCTTGTGTTTCATAATGATGTGTAGCATTAAGATTTTCATAAGTTTCGTATTTGTCTAAGAGGAATCTGTCAAAGTCATTTTGTAGCATAGGCCATTCATTTTGAATGTTAATAATATTATTGCAAGTAAGAACCAACCAATCTAATTCTGAACTTCCATAATATTCGTATGCAACATTATCTGGTCTGTCATCACCCAGAATTTTATATTTTGTATGAAGTGCTAGATTTTCAATGATATCTGCTTCAAGAGCACCTCTTTTAAAGAAATTCTTTACAGTTATGTAATCGGATATGTGAGAATCCGGCATTCTACTAACATATTCAAAATCTGGAACTTGACTGAAGTAATTTGACATTTTAGTATCCTATTTCGTTATCCCCACGATAATCCGTACTAAGGATTGGCTTAAGTTCGGTAAGACCTAGTGTTATGGAATATGCTACCATGTGACCAGTTTCGAATGTTGCATAGTTTCCATCTGGGGTATATTGTGTAGTAAATGATTGTAATGCACACTCTTTAAATTTATTTAAGTATCTGTGTTCACTGCCTCTATGCATGTATGTTAGTTTCCATGTATTTGGAGATTTTAAGAATAGTCCTTCTCCTGCTGTTTGGGGTGCCATTCCTCTTTTAAAGAAGTTAATAATTCGAATAATAGAGTCTGCTTCGTCTCTACTTCTAGCAGCAAGTTTCCAAGTGAAATTAAATGGTCTTAATGTTGGTTCCTTAAATAACAATTCCATGTTGGGATTCATTACTTGTCCCGTTGTTCTGGTTAGAAGTTGAGCACCTGTTCCAGATGCCATTCCTGCGATACCTTTGGAAATTGCATCTTTTGTTTGTTTGTCATTTTCTTTTAGATTTTGACCTATTTGTCCTGCTGTATCAGCCATGGCACTAAAACCATCTTCGATACCACTAAGAGCTAAGTTTGCCATTGCAGTTTCGACTGGACTCATTGTATCACCACCCCATGTTGTTGCGTTGGAATCACTAATTCCTCCAGGAATGGGAAGTACTACGGTTCCATCTTTTATGCGATTTTTAGAATCACTACCGCTTTTCCATGTATATCCTTCTCTTTTAGATGGTGCATACTCCATTCTATCAATTTTAATATAATCTTGAGCATTTCCACCTGAACGTCTGAGAGTTGATGGATATACTATTACATTATTACTTCCACCACGTCCTCTTCTTCTTGGACTACTAAAACCAAGTGATCTACCGAAAGATGCTATGTCTCGTAGATTATTTTGTAAACTAGATTTTCTTGGATTAGATGTGGTATTTAAGTCTGTACTATATCCACTTTCTTGAACACCTCTGACACTTGTATCTGCTGTTGATGATGCTGGTGGAGTATATCCTATATTTCCAGAATTTGTTCCATAAATTGCTTGTGATGGAGGAGGTTGAGTTCTTCCATCCCATTCTCTGTTAGCAATTTGAAGAGCTTGTGATCTTACTTTTCCTATTTCTCTAGATGAGGAGTAATGTGTTTTTTCTGCACTTGAAGCATTTGAGTTTGGGATAAATTTTCCTCCCTGTGGAATTTTCCCTATCTTAGTTTCTGTTACTCTTCCTGATTGATATTCTTTTTCGTATCTGTTTATTTCAACTGTTCCAGTTTTTGCATTAGTTACATAGAAATATTGATTGGTGCCTAAAGATCCACCAAATTTTATCCTATTTTTTACGGCATTAGAACCGTAAGTAGCAGTAGGGGCAAAAGTCTGAGCCATTATAGAAACTTTTTATTTATTTAGCGTGGAACTTGTAGGAATTTTGCATATGGTATATTAAGTAGGTCATCAAGTTCATTGCGTTGAACAATATAAAGTTGTCCTGCCAATTCACCCCAAGTATAATTTCTATATTTTCTCCAATGGAAATTGAGTCCTCTGAATCCCCATGGGAGTAGTTCCATACAGGCAATAAGGGGATGTTGGTCATATTCTTCACCAGGAGTTTTGGCATTATAGACAAAAGTATAGAAGTTTCCTACATCTGGTACTGGAGTGACAGTTTCGTTAAGAACCTGCATAATTTCCAGCATCATTTCTTCTTGATCATTTGTCCTTTGGTTTAAATCACTTAGATATTGACGGATACGATTATCCTCCTCCTGTTTTTCTTCTCCATCTAAACCAAAATCTTCATCTTCCATGGTTGATACCTAATTCTTGTTCGGTAACAATTTTAAATTCAATTTTTCTATCTTTGCACCACTCATTTGCTGCTTCCCATTTTGCTTGGTTAACTGCATAGGTTTTACATTCATAGATGTATG
>VTLG01008342.1_pt1 | contig 13199 bp, 28 predicted proteins | sample 4694571 | NCBI WGS metagenome assembly VTLG01 (sample SAMN12604809, study PRJNA352737) | marine metagenome | biome: ENVO:00000447; feature: ENVO:00000209|ENVO:00000569|ENVO:01000036; material: ENVO:00002151; isolation source: viral sequences binned using virsorter ... | reverse complement strand
ATGACCGAGATTATGAATGTCCTATCCCTCCAGCTAAAGGAATTTTGAAAGTGTGGCTTGGTTGGGGTAGTCCTGAATATATGGGCACGTACGTCATTGATGAAATCGGTTTAAAAGGCAATGCAAAAACAATGACGATCCGAGCAAAGGCAAGCGAAACAGCTCCCGGCTATAAATCACCTCACACATTTTCTTTTGACGATACAAACGTAAAAGAGATCGTAGAAACAATTGCAGCTCGTCACGGATTAACGCCCTTAGTAGATTCAAAATTTGCGTCTGACCTCATAACACATATAGACCAAGTAGAAGAGTCTGACGCCCATTTTCTCACTCGCTTAGCCAAGGATTATTCGGCGGTCGCAAAACCCGCAAATGATAAATTACTTTTTCATGAGAAAGATTCTGAAGCAACACCATCTGGAGCAAGTAAACCAGTATTAAAACTTTTGGCTACAGACACAAAAGATTGGAAAGCCACTTTGACAGAACGAAGTGATTACAAAGAGGTCCAAGCCAAGTGGATGAACCATGAGACAGGATTGGAAGAATGGTTGGTCGTAGCTAATGATTCAACAACAGGGCAAAGCTACAAAGAAAAAAAATTGTTTCCTACTAGAGCTGAGGCAAAAGAGGCGGCAACTTCAAAATTAAAGGAAATGACGCAAGGAAAATTAAGCGTAGATTTCACATTAGCAACTGGAGATCCAACAATTTTTGCAGAGGGTCAGGTTTCGTTCTCGGGATTCCGTACACCGATAAATGGAAAACAACTACCAATTAGGTCTGTATCACATAAACTAAGTGCGGCGGGGTATTCAACACAGGTGAACTGTTCCGAGAAAGCTCCCGCAGTATCTGAAAAAGAAAGCTCAGACGGTGGAGGATAGATGAACCGAAGAGATCCCGACACAGTTTCACAGTCTGATATATATCGGGCTATCGGAGTCTTAGAGGGAAAAGTTGATTCCTTGCATTGTGTTATTAATTCAAAAAGCGATGATCTAGGCGTTGCATTCAAGCGCATATCTGAGCTAGAAAAGAGCGTATCTAAAGCCGTTGGGATTGCAATCGCTTGCAGTGTGATTCTTCCCTTAGCCATGCAACTTTTAGGCGACTTTAGACAAAGCAATTTTGAGACGACAAAACAAACAACAATCGGGAGGTCTAGCGATGACTTTCTTACAGGAAGCATTGAAAACTTACACAGGCGATCCACATCAGGAGCAAGCATTCGCATTTCTTGAAGGACGCATTAGCAAGACAGATCAACAAATTTTCAAATCAATTTTTGACCAAACAATTTTTGAACCTCCAGAGGAAGATGATTGATTGTTTCAGTTTGTTAAGAATACTGTAATGCTGTTTCATCCTAGGCATTCCATGTTTATTATAGGGTCATGGCCAAGCAAGATGTATCCGCCACTTGCCTCTCTCAAGCATCGATAAGTGAATGCAGGGTTTAGTCACTTCCACCCCGAGCAAGTGAGAGTTCTGTTAGCTGTTCCTCTGAAAACGCTAAGTCTTTAGAAGCAAGTTTGAGCTTTATCAAACCGTCTTTTTAAAAGCCTCCTTAATTGGGGGCTTTTTTAATGGTTAAAATAAATTGCACCCACCAAGCAAAAATGAATATCAACTATGGGAAGCCGCAAAAATGGCATTCAGAAAAATTAAACCTGTTAATGAATCCAATAAGAGAACGCTATAAAAAAACTTATGAACAAGTCGGGTTGAATGTTAGAGCCGCCAGACGCCTCGCCAGTCAACAGGAAGATTCAGAAACGGTTGAATCTATATGCGGGGAGCTGCTTTCAATCGTGGCGGCTATGCCTCCCACTGTGAAGCCATTCCACAAAACAAGCAACGAAACATGGGGAGAGTTTGATTGGGTTTCATATTTTTCAAAATTTCAAAAAGATTTAAAAGAAGATTTTCAATACATAAGAGACGATCATTGGCTCATGGGAGACTGTTCAGACGAAGATCTTTAATTGTTTCAGTATGTGAAGATTTACGGAATGCTTTTGTTTTCGGGCATTCCCTATTTAAAATGAAGGGGTAGTTTAGCGGAGTCGCTAACATGTCGAATCTAGAAAATCAAACTTTCGAGGAATGGGTCGCAAACCCACCTGAGGAATATCGGGAGATTTTTCGAGAAATCGATCAACTCCATAAGGATATGGACGAAGGTTTGAAAAAGTTGAAAAAGATTCTTTTTCAATTTGACGAGGATTAACAAAGAGCCGCAAGGCTCTTTTTTTTTGCTCAAAAAAAATGAGAGGGAATTAATCCCTCTCGAAGTCCTCTAAGAAGTCGGCCAAATTTTCGGTGAGGTTGTAAATCTTGATTTCTTCAAGATCTCCATTCTCAACGATTGCCTTGGCCAACGCCTGAGCGGCGGCGATGGTCGAGTCGTGCATGAGTGTCAAATGGATGACCTAATTAATTTAGGACAAGGGGAGGTGTTTTGATTGATTGTTAATAAATATGAAAAGCTTTTACTTTTAGGCTTTCCGTGTTTATATTAAAGGAGTCACTCACCAAAGACAAAAATGACTGCTTTTCAAAAAGACCAATTCAGATGGGACGGAACTTATCTTCACTACATGGGAAGACATACCGAATCTAAGAATTGGGATGAGCTTTATCCTAATTGCCACCCTTCAAATGTTGGAGTGAATAAGATGGAGTTCATAGCACGTTTCAAATATGGCCGCAAACCTGTAAAGACTTGGATTAATTTTCTGGTAAAAAACTTTACAGTCGAAGAGTATCTGGGGCTAATTAGAAACCATGAACACTCAAACGGCTTGACTCCATTGGCTGCGATGCAAACAAAAGGATTTAAAGAGCCAATCAGAAAAAGAGGTTAACCACCCCTCTTTTTTTTTGTTTGTTACTAATTATTAATTAAATGCGGAAAGCTTGCCAAACTAGGCAATTCAGGTTTATATTAAGAACATACCAAAGGACATCAAATGAACTTCTTCAACACCTTCTTCACAGAAAAAAATCTTACAGAAGAAACCTATGAAGTCACCTCAGCAAACGGAACACCAAACCTAATTCCAACAAGTGCTGTTATCGATGCAATCAAAAGGACACAAGGAACAGAGGCTCAGCAAATCGAAAAAATCTTGAGACAGATTGATTTCGCAAATGGCAACGTCCACCACTTCCTAAAGCACATCGCTCAAGGCTTGGCCATCGACTTCTAAGAACAGCCCCGCAAGGGGCTCTTTTTTTTTGTTTATTACTAATTGTTAATTAAATATGTAATGCCTTTACTTTCGGGCATTTCGGGTTTATATTAAAAACATACCAAAGGAACTTCAAATGGAAATTTCAAACGCATCTGAAACAATCACTGGATACACAATCCAGATCTCAGCAAAACAAAATCTTTGTGTTGTTGTTAATTCAGGTCGATTCCCAAGTTGCACCGTTTCAACCAAAACAATTGGCGGTCGCAATGTACCTTTCGGAAAAGTCTTCCACGGTGAAGACTGCTTAATCCAAGCTCTAAATTCTTACAAAAGAGCAACAGTTAAAAAAGCAATCCGTCAAGTTATCTCTGAGCAAGTTTAAAGCTCAGAGATTTTTTCTTTTTACCCACCAAAAAATCATGAATGACCTTGATTGGCTACAAGAAGTTTATAAAGACTATTGCGATAAGCATGGTCTAGATCATGTTTCTACTTGTGAGCAAAGTGGTTTAACTCCTGAACAATGGAAGTGGATTGACCAGTACAACGATTACTGGGATGAAGCTCAAGACAGATTATCTGGTAAAGAAAAATATGAACTTTATGGAGAGGATTGCCATGGCTAAAAAAAAGTAATTACAACACAATGTAAATAAATGCGGAATGCCTTGACTTTTAGGCGTTCCGCTTTTATATTAAATACATACCAAACAGGGAACCAAAAATGTCAAACTACAAGCCTTTCACTTCAACAAGAAAAGATGGCTCTACATTTGCTCTAGTTGTGAGAGTTGACAGAGACGGCGAAACAAATGCAGTTCATGGATACGCTGGCCGCTACTTCAAAACAGAAAAGGCTGCAATCAGGAGCTGTGAGAGATGGATCGCTAAAAACGCATAAGAGCCGCAAGGCTCTTTTCCTTTTCTAAATTACCCACCAAAAAAAATGACTCCTTTTTTTATTGTCTTCAAGCATGACCTAAAACATCCAGCAAATAGTTGGAGGAAGAACCGTTCTCCTTTTGAAATATGGAAAGAGCACGATGAAAGTTTTACGCATGATTCACCAACTTATGAAATCATGGGCTATTTCGACACAAAGAAAAAGGCTCAGGCATTTGTGAAAACGAAACCTACTAAAGCTATTTAGGATCAATTACAACTAAATGTTAATTAATAGCGGAATGCCTTTACTTCGAGGCTTTCCGCTTTTATATTAAGTGCATACCAAACAAAGCAAAGCAATGAACTACTGGCACGATCACACACTAAGACTTCCACTCAGAGAGGTAGCTGCTAGGTATCCAAAAACATATCAAAAGGTCGGCGATCAATTGAGAGAAATGGGCCTAACAAGCGAAGGCAAGAGCTGGGAAGAATCAAAAAAAATTGTTTTAAAGCAATGGGTCGCAACCTTGGCCGCTATGCCTCCACATGTTCAACCATACAAAAATATGGGAAATACAAAGACATGGGCTCAAACAGATTGGACCTCATTATTTAAAGCAATAGAAGAAGAAACAAACTGATTACAACTAAATGTAAATTAAATATGGAAAGCTTGCTAAAGCGGGCTTTCCTAGTTTATATTAAATACATACCAAACAGGGAGCCGAAAATGACAAACACACTCTTCAATAACCAAACTCCAGCCGCTATGGTTGTAGCTTGTGAAAAGATGGCCATTGCCGTTGTTGGTGATGACATGGAAGCATGGGCAAGGCATCACGCAAGGGCTGACAAGTTCAGAAATTTAAAGGGCTTCGATTGGGCGGAGTATGACCGATTAGCCAAAATCCATGGGGTTGATTAACCCCATTACAACTAAATGTAAATTAATTATGGAAAGCTTGCCAACTTAGGCATTCCCGATATATATTTAATACATACACAAGGGGACACAAATGACTCCATCAACTTCACTCAAAACCATCAAATGTGCAAAAGGCTACACATACACAGTTCTTTCAGCTAAGCCTTACACACACAAAGGAAATGAAAGAGTTGTCTTCACTTGCCGCAAGCCTAGAGGCAAAGTTCTTTTCAATATCGTTGGATATGAAAACGGAACATTCTCAACCGCTGCTTAAACAGCGGTTTTTTCTTTACCCACCTAACCCACCAAAAAACTGGTACAACTAATGACTAAAGTTCCATTAACGAAAATAGACAGACAAGTTCTTAAACTCTTGGAAGAAAGAGAAGATCAAATCATAAAATTAAAGTTGAAAGTAAAAAGACTAGAGAACAAATTGGAGCGAATCAATAATGACTAGAAAAGATCAACCAATTATCTGTCCTCATTGCAAGGAACTGTTTTTCCTTCAAATTCCCTTAGAAAATTTTAATGGCTGTAAATGTAACTATTGCCATGAATTTTCCAACAAGTTTCAATGGCTCAAAAATAGCCGTCAAGAATATCGAAACTCTATTCTGGGAGGACAAGCCAATGTTTTCTGAATACATCGGCCAAACATTCACGCACAAGACCGACAGGACGACTTGGCGATGTGTTGAACAGTCAGACCAAACTGGCTGGGTTCTTTATCGAATGGTAAGGATTAGGGGAGGTTCAGGGGAGGCCGAATTCTGGGCTAACCCTGTTTATATGGAGCGATTGTTTGAACGCATCTGAAGCCGTATCCATTGCCTCTGAGCCTCTTTCACAGTCTCGGGGTCATAGCCAACTGTATTAATTATTTCCTGTAGAACAATCCGTCTCTCTAGTTCCTCCATGGAGATTTGCATTGAGTTTGCAATTCGCCTCTTTTGCCAATCCTGTAAATGTCCCATGTTGAGGGTGCGTGTAATTTCCCTCAGAGTCTTTTAAGTGCCGCCCGCACTCGATATACCAAATATCCATGAGCTTCTGGCGGCGTTCATTTTCCCTGAGCCATCCCTTTGTACCGAATTTGTAAGATTTTTCCATGGTTGCCTAATGTAATAATTTTGGAAAGCCTTGACTTCTAGGCTTTCCGTATATATATTGAATACATACCCACCAAGCCTAAAAGCAAATGAAACTTTTTCCTCTCATTGTCGCAGTCCTCACAATCGGCGCAGCGGCCCTCCTTAATGGACCTGATGAAATGAACGCTGTTGAGAGCTGCTCTCATTCTCCTATCCAATGCCAAAAATTTTGATTCATGGAATTTTTTTCTAAACGCCAAACAAGGGACCGAGTGCGGTTAATTCTTAGAGAATTTGCCAAGCCTCAATCTTTAAAAGGAATTACCGTCTCGGTGCGTCTTCCTATTACTGGGAGCTTTTGCATACTTCCAGATGACGCCGCTGAATTTATTTCTTTAGCTGGAAATCAGGACAGATTCTTTTCGCCTTCACAGATAGAGAGCGCACCTCATGGCGGGCTTGTATTGGTCGGTCTGGATGAAAGGAAAGACATGAATCAATTATCGGCTGAGACGCCAAGAGAGGCTCCCAACAGAACCGCAATTGGTTGGTTAGGGATGCCAATCCCTAGAGGTCGGCCATGGTCGCCTGATGATCGGCTCGAACGTTTCCGTCCTCATCTTTGGAAAAATGACAACTGGATTCTTTGTTCTTAATCATGCAAAATTTTTTAATTACTCCATTTGAAAAAGTTCTAAATGAAGAACAAATTTCAAGCCTCAAAAAATTAGCTACAACGCCGCCTGATTCATCCAATGAATCTTTCGACGAATGGAACGTGACCACGTTGCACCCACGCATTGCGGAGCAATTAGCAGCCTTACAACAGCAATTGTTTGTTCGCTATGTGGAGAACAATCAACTTTATAAAGAGCAATTTCCCGAGGCTCACGGAATAGAAGAATTAAAAATGCGGAAATATACAGGGGAAAATTTTACGCTTCCAGATGTGGATGTGAAAGACCTTGGAACTTCTCGAAGAATCTTGTCTTTTGTTTTTTATGTCAATAAACCTGAGACAAGAGGGGAAACTGTCTTTGTAAAATTCCAGCAAAAAATCGAACCCAAAGAGGGTGGGTGTGTTATTTATCCGTCTAGCTGGCCATGGATGCGAGCCGAACATTCTGGAGGCGGTGAGAAATTAGTTGTGATTGGATATATCCACTACGTTGATTAATGCTTTTTCGGGGCGTCTGTGAAATCGTCAAAGGGATAATCCGCCCGTTGTTGTCCTTCAAGCTCAGCAATATATTTTATGCACTGTTTTAAATACCATTCCTTATAAACAATATGAGCTAAGCACTCATCAAACTGCTCTTGTAATTCCTGATAGGTGGCGGGTTGTCTTATTGCCCTTTTCATCAATTCCAAACGAAATTGGGACTCGGGCGGAATATCGAGATTAAGCCAGAGGTTCTCCATGAGAAATTGTTGGCTACTTTTATAGACTATCTAATTTCCAAACAATAAGCACCCGTCAAGGCCATCTCTGCAAGTCTGTATGCTCTATCACTTGATGACTCATATAAAATAAGGGCGGCTACATCTTCAAACCTATGATTCCTGAACGCCTCCATCAGTTCAATATTGAGGAAGAGATCGAAGCCCTGACAAATCGCCAAATCCAAAATTACAGTCTGTCGAACAGGGTCAAGTCTTCCGATCCAACTAGCTTCACTTTCGACCTCACTCATAACAGTATTAATTTCAGAGGGGCTGACATTCTCCCCGAAATGGATTTGAATAAGAGCATTGACCTTTAAGCGGTCTATTTTCCAGACCATCTCGGCTTGGAGCAAACTTTCTTTAATCATTTCCCGATTTTAAAATGGAACCCACCAACGAAACACCAAAAGAAACAGAAGAAAAAAAGAAGAATTTATTGCAAAAGATGAAAGATAAAGTTCATGTTGACGAGGATGAATTTGAGATGTTTAGTAATTTCATTTCCATTTTCGTCCGGCTGCTCATAGTGGTCTGGACAGGCGGGATCGTCACATTAAATTACTTGCCCAAAATCCCGGGTTTATCATCAGGAGAAAAGCAGGATATTACTTTTCCGGCAAGTCTTTTGGCGTCGGCATTAAGTTCATTTGGCCTTGAGAAAAGTGCAAAAAAAAGAGATGATGGAACCTTTAAAGTAGAGCCCCAAAAGAAAGAAAAAGTCGAAGGAAATGGAGGCAATGGAGGGAATGGAAACTATGGCGGAACAACAGATGGTCACGTTGTAAAGTTCAAAGTTCCAATTCAATTTGTAACGCCTGACGGTGTAATTCTTTTAGACACCGATAAAACAGAAGAGCCACCAAAAAAATTAAATGATGACGGACAGCAGCCTCAGTCTTGATGCAACGCAAGAGACAAGAATAGTCGTTTTAGATATGCGAGTTTCTAGGCTTAAAGAACGAAACGACGACCTCGAGGACCGGGTAAGACAACTAGAAAAAAGAGTCTTTCAAGCGGGTGCAATTTCAGCGGCCATTTTGGCGATCCTCGGTTTATTAGCCCAAATAAGCAAAGCGTACCTCTAGGCACATAGCAAAAATTACCTAGATTGGTAAAGTAGAAAGGCAAACAACATCCACTAAATGAAATTTAAAATATTAGCGGTTGCTGGTTTGCTGTTGGCTGGGTCATGCCTACCAGCGGCGGCTGGCTATAAGCATGAACTAAAAACAGTCGTGAGCGGATCTCTCGACAATGCCTACACTCACGCTAAGCGGGTGGGGTCTACCTATAGTTTCAGTTCGGATGGATTGACCATTTCAGCCCTTGGTGGATTGACGGCCCCAGCCAGCTCTGATGGAGCTTTAACCGGTGTCGCAGCGACACTAGGCACAAACACGTTTACGCACAGTGGAACCGGCTCGGCTTCCTTGACAGAATCGTATATCCAAGGTGATACAACGCCGGCTCAAACAGGCGTGGCGGTGGTTTCGACTACAGGGGCCCCAGCCACCTTGTTAACAATGGGTGACACTGTAACCGTGGCGGGTGGCCACAAAGGATCAATGAGCGTGGCCCTTACTCAGGCGGGCGGAATTACACTAGCTCCCGGTGGCTCAGGCTCAACAATCTCGGGGAGCATCAGTTCGATTATCGAAATTGGTCAATGATTTATTTAGGAGCTCTTTTTTTAATTGCTTTTATTTATTTTATTTATCTTTATTTTCGAGACATGAACCCGCACTAAATGAAAAGCCTAATCATCGCCACAGGCATTTTTTTAATATTCCCTTTGAGTAGTACAGCTGTACCAGTTGTGCCAAATTTCGGATCAGGAAGTGTTACCTCGAGGACCGAATCTGAAACGACTCAGACGGAAATTATTCAGAGCTGGCACTATAATACCGGTTATACTTTTTCACAATCTGGCAGCAATTTAAAAGTTTTAAATGGGTCATCTTTAACACCAACAACGGCGAACACTCAGACCCAGACCGTCAACGGTATCTCTAGCACTTGGACAAATATAAACTTAAATAGTAAGCCAACAATGGGGCAGCATGTAATAGGAGCTCCAACGCAATACAGTGAAAGTCTTATAGGGCCGGGGCTTGCAGAGTATGTCCATATAGAAAGAGAAACCACGACAAAAAGTTTGACTGAATCAACTTCAATATTTAGTCAATGAAAAAAATATTATCGACATTATTTATATCTTTAGCTGTTCAATCACCTGCATTAAGTAATGGGGTGTCCATGACCAATTCACCTTCAGCTTCATCATCCGGCAGTGTGACCAACATGGCGGTGCAAAATGTTCCGAGTAGACAGTTTACAAATCTTTACAGTACCCAACAATTGCAATGCCAGTCTGACACTTTGGTGATCCAGCCATTTGTTACATCTAACCTCAGTTATCAGACACCTCATAAAGATGTAAAATTAGAGCCTATTTATGATGAAAGAGATTTAACAGGATTAATAACAAAAGACGATAATGGAAATGATGTGGATGGTCCAGACGGAGCCCCAGATAATCCCGGAGCGATCCTTGGTTATAAAACAGTAGAGCTAAATCAAAAATCGAATGTGGCAATCTCGCCGGGAATCAGCCTGAGCTGGAATATTAATCTGGACCGCCGAGCTATTAGAAAGTGCAGGGAAGGGGCAGCGAAAATTGTTGAACTAATTGAATTAGATTTGAATGATAAGCGGCTTGCCTTAGAAATGGGAAGACTTCAGAAATGCGGAGAATTGTTCAAGGCCAATATAAGATTTAAGCCCGGAAGTAAATATGAATTACTTTGCCAAGATGTTGAAATTGTGAACACTATGGTCACTAATACTTTGCCAAATCATGTTCACACTATTTCTTCAGAAGAGAACGCCAAAGAAGATTAACTTTATTTTTTTCCCTTTGAGCTCTTATCTTTTCACCTCTTGAAAGTGGCTTGTCTTTTTTACCTAATTTCTTTTTAACAAATTTGATAATTTTTTTCTGTAGGGGTTTGGTCCTTTTTTTTATAAGCTCAGTTAATGGAGCGGCCAAGAGAGCTGATGAAGCTCCAAATAACGCCGTCACCATCACGCCACTTACAAGGGCCGGCGGCGGCGTGTAGTGATCAATAGTCTCAATAACGGTAATAGGCTCATATTCGGTGACACATTCGCCTGTAAAAAGATCTAAACGGTAATTAATTATTTTGCCTCTTCCATATTTTCCGATGCTTCCAATAGGACTAGCACCAATTGGAGGACAATTTTGCGGAGGCGGTGGATTGTCTTGTCGAATTGCTGTTGTTGGTGGTGTTACCTTTTGATTTTTTTTTGTTCCCTCGTTTTCAGTGACATTTGGTTTTTGAACGTCACCAATAACCTGAACCTTTTCCGCCGCTCTTGCATCTAGCGGAGAAAATATTGGCATTGAATAATCACACAAAACTAAATTTGAGGATTCATCTGTAGAGAAATGATCAGAGCCTCGACCTGTGGATGAGTCCCGAGCTTCAACACATCCGGGCATTTCAATCACCAATGGATCAAGACCAAAAGGAAGATCTTTTGAAATTGGATCTGGAAGGATTATTGGAGGTTCTAAAATTACAGGATCAGAAATTCTTGGTTCAACAATGTTTGGCTGGAATATTATTGGCTCTTTGATTATCGGTTCCTCGGCCATTTATAAAGTCCCTTTTTGACGTCGAATAAATTTTAATTCTTCAAAATTCTTATTCTTGGTTCCGCCGTCATATTCCCAAGCGTAACCCTCGGCAATCATTTCCTCATTGATTGAGATTGGAGAATCATTCACATAAAGCCAACCAATAAGCCTTCCATATTTTCCTGTCGATCCGCTGCCCAATTCTGTCCTCACATAAAGAGGTTTTTTTTCTGCCTTGGCTTCAGACAGCTTTCTTTTTAACCAATTCGTCGCATCAATGCCAAGTTCTTTTTCTTTTGGATCTCTTGTCCTTTTTTCTGGCGTGTCAACTCCAGCGATTCTGACGCGTTGCCTTGTCCAAAGCGAAAATCCAAGATTGATTGTGATGTCAATAGTATCTCCATCGACGACTCGATCAACTGACTCAATTAAATAATTCCAGCAACTCAAACGGCTAGGAGGTTGTAGAGATCCCATAAGTCCACCATAAATTTTGGCCCCTCTGACGGCTTTGCTTCATCAAAGGGGCGGGCCGTCTTTCCATCCCAGCCCATTTAATAATAGACAAAAAAAAAGAGCCCTCAAGTGAGGGCGTCTTATTTAAGTGAGAAGGGTAAAGACTGATAGCAAACCGACGATCCAGAAAAGAGTTCTCATTTCTTCCTCAAGATTGGTAACTCTTTGTTCGAGTGTCTTTTGGTTGCTGAGTGCGGCTGTTCTAAGAGCGGCTCCATTCTTACCTTTCAATGTGATTAATTCCATGAAAATAATTGGAAAGACCTCCACATATTAAATATGTAATGCCTGAGGTCTAGGGCGTTCCGTTAATCTTAACGAAATGAAACAATCAGAATCTAGGGACTGACATATTAGGGATTAGTGATCCTTGGCCCGCTGCTTGCCCCGCTTTAGTATCAGGCACTATTGCTCCACCGCTAAATGATGGAACCTTTGGGATATTGATTCCACCTAAAACTTTTTCACCAATTTCTTTAATCAGTTTTTCTTGTGTTTCTGGATTGGTGATATATCTATATCCAAAAAAAACGCCGCCAATAATTCCTAAAAGAAAAACAGAATTAACAGCCAAAACTATTGGAACAATTTTTTTCATGGTGGGTAAAGAGAGAGGCCCCTATGGGGTGGGGCCATGAAGTGTGTGAGGAGTAGAACGGTGCAACGCTCTATCCTTTTTTAGCGTGTTTAGATTTAAAAGGGAATATCTTCATTATTTGGTACAACTGGCGACGACCTCCAATCGGGACGGCTTCCCACTGGCTGAGCCTGTTGAGTTGGTTGAGCTTGGCCAGCCTTTTTTGTTTCTACTGCAACAACTGACGCCGAGTTAATAGCAAGAGCCGTCCTCAATTCGCCTGTTTTTTTATCGTTCCAATATTCTTGCTCAAGATTTCCAGAGACAAAAACAGCGTCGCCTTTTTTGACAGTGTTAACAACTGACTCCATTTGTTTACCCCAGACCGACGCCCGAGCTTTTAAAGGTGGAGTCTCAACCCAATTTCCTTGATCATCTTTTTTGGATTTTTGATTTAGGTAGATAACAATTTTGCAAACAGAATTTCCGTTTTCAAAATATCTAGCCTCAGGCTCAGCGACACAACGGCCAAAGCCTTGGATTGTTGGAATTGATTTCATTTGGTGGATGTTTGATTTTGGATTTCAAAGGTTTCAATATCCTCTCTTTTATAGAGAATACGATTTCCGATTTTTGTATAGGGCGGCCCCTGTTTTTTGAAGCGTTGGTTTCTTAGCGATTGGAGATTAGTCCTCCAACGCCTCGCCAACTCGGTTGCTGTCAGAAATGGGGAGGTCATCTTTTAAAGATTCATTCAAAGAAGTTAGAGGAGAAATTTCAACATGAGTTGAAGGCCCCGCAGTTTCGACCATCACATTTGGGGCGGCGTCAGATTTAGATCCCGGCGGGGCTACATCTAACCCAAATAGGACTTGAGGGCATG
>VTLG01006546.1_pt1 | contig 13199 bp, 5 predicted proteins | sample 4694571 | NCBI WGS metagenome assembly VTLG01 (sample SAMN12604809, study PRJNA352737) | marine metagenome | biome: ENVO:00000447; feature: ENVO:00000209|ENVO:00000569|ENVO:01000036; material: ENVO:00002151; isolation source: viral sequences binned using virsorter ... | reverse complement strand
GTACCAGCTGGACCCTTTAGAGCGCCAGACGGTACTAACATAGGTTTAAAAGAAGGTAGATCTGCCCTTGGTAAGTCCAGGTTAGGACGAGGCAGATCTGGTACACTAGGTAAAACCTGTGGAGGAAGTTTCAAGGAGGGCAGAGTAGGCGGGTCCATTTAGTCTGGTTCCCACGTTACAGCACCTCCAGGTACTTGATCACGTTGTTGTTTAGTAGAATTCCTTAACCAATTTGCTGGGTAATTAGTACCCTCTTTATCAGTCCAAGGTCTATCCATATATAAAGGTTTGTTTTGATACCTGTAACCCATCATCTCGCCCTCGCAGTTTTAAATGGTTGCTCCGCCCACGCCATATATATCACCTCATTACCACTACCATTCATTTCAGCATTAGTATCTCTAACATTTACACCATTACATAAGTAATCTGTATTCCAGTTGGCAGGAGAATCATAACCATTAGTTAGGTGTGGATACATACCTTGAATTACACTATTACCTTGTGGAGCTCCTGCTTGGCCTAGGCTGGTATCTCCATTAGCATGGGTATCCATCATTCTCCAACCATTACTAGTAGCTGAATTTTTAAAGATAATCATTCTAGGACGGAATCCTAAATCTATGATAGGTCCATTATTATTAGATGTTGCATTTCCTACATAGGATCCTGCTTTAAAATAGCCAGGTATGTTAGCGAAACAATAAGCAAAGATGTTTTCACCGGCATCCCATCCATTCCAGTTTCCTAAAGTGAATTTTTCATTATCAGGTTCTGTATCATTCATGAAACCTGCATCATCTCCTACGGAACCAGTTGCATCAAATTGCATATATTTTTCAGCACCTAATGACGAATGGTATATAAAGTTACTACTTGAACCAGTAGAATATCGTTTTATAATTATAAAGTTTGGTTTTACGCTAAGGCCATGACCTACTGTATAAGGATTAGTATCATTACCAGCCCAATTAGTTATACTGAAGCCTGCTTCATTATTAACCCATTGAGCACTAGGGGTGACATCACCAGCTGTTGAAGCTGTTGCAGCAGCAGCGCCACAATCCCATAGCCAGGCTATGTATGCTTTACCACTTTCGTCAACATATAAATCTGTACCGCTTCCTTGTCTTAATGTAATACCTTTAGAATTCGATTCATACCAACCATATGTACCACCTTGACCATACCCTCGGCCTGTATTTGCATTAGAAGCCCAAGAATGATCATTACCAAAGCCATATGCAGCATCATAGATTTGATGATAATAAGTAGTATCTTCGCCTTTAGCCCAAATTAAATCTGGTTGGAATTGAGTACCACTAATAGTTCTATCTGCATTATTACCATAACCTTTCCATCTAACAATATCAAAGAATTTGCTAGGATTATTTACATTAGCTCCAGTAAATGTGTCTTCCAAATTTGCTGTACATAAAGCTTTAAATCCAGTTGGAGCAGTATGTCTAAAGGGTCGATCACCTGGGTTAAGTGTTATATGATTAGCACCAGAGTCTGTACCAGTAGAGACAATTGGGAATATCTGTTTACCACTTAATCCAGAACTAACACCTGGATTAGCTCCAGTGGCAGGATTACCTGTACCACTATTGTTACCCCAAGTACCATTCATACCCATCCAGAATTTACCTGTATCTGCATCATAAGCACACATACAAGTATTACCAGTGGTCATAACTGTACCATTCGAAGTACCACCAACTAAACAATAATCAGTGATTACAACACCACCATTATGATGTAAATCCCCATCGTTACCATTTATAGCCCATGTATAAGAGGTTTGACCTGGATAACTAGTACTTCTAGTATCATATTCATCAGTACAAATACCAACTTGTTGACCTCCATTATTACTACCAGTCCTTGTAGATTCAATCTCCCAGTACCATTTACCTGAAGTCATAGGCCATTCTATTCTAGCATTTCTAGTATGACCTGCTGTAGGTCCATGAGCTTCACGTCTGTTATTTTTAATAGTTATATCAGAATGTTTAGTCTTATCACCAAACCCAGCGTAGTTACCAGAAACCTCAGCGCCTAATCCAGTATCTGTTCCTGAATTAGAAGGAGAATCTGAAAGACGATCACATAGTTCTCCAGGATATTGCAATAATCTTACGCCATTAACTTTTATACCATAGATATTAAATCCATGACTAGCGTTACCATTATAACAACCTAACTCAACTAACTTACCAGTACCTATTGTTTTCCACTCTTTCATCTGACTATCACCACCAGGTTGATGTGGTATATCAGTACGGCTTCCTCCATCAAATTTATAAGTTAACTGACCACTTTCTGCCCAAGTTAATACTTGTGTTAAACCTGTAGGTAAATTAGAAAAACCAATATAATTACCATTAGGTCTATCTACATAAGCTGCATAATCATTATCATCAAATATATACTGGAAATAATCTGTATAGTTTAATGTGCTTTGAACTATAGAAGTTCCATCAATATAACTTGTGTCAGCCGTAGCTTGGCCTGCTACATTATAAGCTAGAAAGTCATTTCTCCAAGGTGCAGTAAATGATTTATCGTACTTACAGACACCCTTGTACATACGGATATCTGCCATATGACCATAAAAATAAGTTAGCGAAGTACCTGAACCATAATTAGGATAACCTATGTACCAGAAACTAGCGTTATCTTCAAAGTCAACTGAGCTTGTACTTGTTACTTTGCCAACTTCTTCACCATTTACAAACATCCTAACTTTATCTTCTTTTCTTGTAACAGCCACATGATACCATTTTTTATTCCCAAGACCAGCATATCTTATACCAGGATCATGACTAGGCCAATTAAATTGCAGCTCAGCATTAGCCATCATCAATAATGCATTACTTCCGCCTTGACCTCTAGCACCAAAGATTGCTCTATTTCCAGTTACAGCTAATGGACGTATCCATACTTCAATCGTAAAATCATTAGAGTTGCTTCCACTAGATCCTGCTCCAAATTTAAAATCATTACTTTCTGGGATTTTAAGATAATCATTAGACCCATCAAAGCGTATACAGCCTCCATAAAATAGAGGTTGTGCATTATCATGCCTAGTATCTATTTCTACATCACCTGTTTGAATAACTTTTACTTGGCTACTTCCAGTATTAATATTATGATGCACATCAAGCTCACCATAATCTCTTAATACTACATCATTAATCTCAATAGCTGCAAATCTAGGGTTTGAACCACCACTAGCACCTGAACCACCACTTAATACTTCAATTGAAGTTAATGGAGAACTAACAGAACTAGTAACATCTACCCAAGCAAGACTAGTTTGAGCACCAGTATTAATAGCACTTGTAACGTCTGTACCATTTACTTTCCATACATTAGTATAACTATTACCACTATTATCATTATTTGCATGAATTCTAAGTTTTGTAAATGCTATAGAACTCTCAGGTTCGAATTTCATATGACCATTAGTACCTGTTCTACAGAATGTAGACAGGGTATCATCAAAAGCATTCTTAGCTGGGTATGAGCTATCTATACCAGTACTGTTTGTAGCATAAAGCCGTTCACAATATCTTGGGCCTAAGCTATTACCAGGTATTGCTAATACAAGACCTGATCCATCTGTTGTGCCTGCAGAACTATCTGCTCTATATCCAGTATCTACTGCAGAACCACAATCTATAGGATTATGATCATCAGTTTTAGTATTTAAAATAGGAAGCCCACCAGTTGCATTATCAAGCCGACCGTGTAATGTATCTTTTCCTAAATACTTTCCATCATCATATTGCAAGCAACAGCCATTATCATCAGCATCATCTAATAAAATATAACCATCAATTTTAATACCAAAGATTAAAGGATAAGCACCATCTGTTCTAGTTAAAGTTAAAGTAGTTATATCCTCAGCATTACCAACATATTTCCATTGAGAATCTGGCATATTTGCAGCAGTACTACCATCAACAGAGTATTGATGATTAGAACCACTCATAACTTCCATCTTACCAGTAAGATTCCAATTACCAACAGGTAGTGCAAATGTAGTATTATCTAGTGCTGTATAATCATCAAGCTTACCATTAAAGCCTTTTTCAGCACCTGCTCCTGATCTAAAGCCATCTCCAGTTGGTACGTTATCACTCCATGTTCTATCATTATTTGGACTAGTACTACGAGATCCGTCAACTTTACCATCAATTAGAACTACACCATCTACCCTTATAATAGAAGGCTCTATATAAGCAGCACTCTGACATTGTATTTTTAAGGATTTAAGTTTACCACTTCCTATAATAACTTTGTGCCATGATTCTGTATTACCATGAGTAGTACCTTTAGTACCATCTTCATTTTCCCAGTGATATTCATGCGAAGGTGTACCATAACTATAAACTTCTACACTACAATTATAAGGAATTGGTGTAGTTGGTGTGAATGTTATGTTATTTCCTACAGAGTTAGAGTTATCTTGACAGGATGTATTCTTTTTACCATCAAATAATCTGGTTGCAGCGTATCCACTCCTGAATCCACCAGAACCAGCAGTAACCATACCACTCCAAGTAGATCCATCATTAGGAGCTGGTTGCCCTAGGAAATCAATAGGATTGAAGTTTCCACTGGCATCAAATTTTCCAAATGCCCCAGGATTCAAAGCCAATCCATCAATCAGATAGCAGGCCGTCATAGCCCCATCAAAATGACCAGCATCTCCTGCTTCATACCTACCCCAAGAATGTTGCCATACATTCATAACGGTAAGTTCTTGATAATGAGTAGGGAAAGCAGTAGAAGAAAATGTTTGTAATTTACCATTTACATACATTTTTACTCTATCTGCGCCTTCAGACTGTGTAGTATCATAGGCTACCATTATATGATACCAAGCTGCAGCATCTCTATATGCAGTATTATCTACTTTACATTCTTGCCATGAACCACTTGAGATGTTTTGAGAAGTTTTTACTCTATCTAAATGCCATAGTATCATCTCATCCCTAGGATCACTTGTACCACCTTGAGCTACAGTAAATACTTCAAATACTCCATCATGAGATCTATTCCTCCTAACCCATGCAGCTATAGTAAATGTTCTTCTATTACCTGCGTTAATTGGAGTTCTAGTTAAATAAGGATTATCTGGATTATTAAATCTAAGTGATTTTTTTAGTACAAATTGTGCATCGCCATCATCTGTAACTGCAGCAGTACCCTGCATCATTGTGTTCGTTAGTACTGCCATCTTACTTCACATCCAGAGTTGCCACCGCGTGTATATTACCAGAAGATGCTATAATGTAGTCTACTCGATCTACAGCTGCAGCAGTTGTTGTTAAGGTCGGTGCGGTTCCGCCTTTCCATTTCCAGTTAGCTTTCCAAGATGCAGTTCTAGAACCAGTACCATCTTGTGTAATAAAGATAGAACCTGATTGCCCTGCTGTTTGGTTAGAAGGATTTTCAAATGAAGTATTATGAGCTAGAGTAACAGAATGATTATTCGTGGTACTCATATCAATAGTAATAGCTGTCGATGAAGTTAATCCAGTAACTTGTCCACGTTGAGCACCTGTCCAAGTATTATCACCTGCTAATGTTGCGTCTCCAGTAGAAGACCATGAAAGAGTTCCACTTCCATTAGACACAAGAGCTTGTGAGCCTGAGCTATCAGCTGTAGGTAAAGTCCATGTAACATTAGCTGCTAAAGAAGCAGGTGCTTGTAGAGCTACATAATGATCTCCATTCGCTGTTGCCTCTTCAAATCTCAGATCTTTCTGATTATCTAATGATACATCGCCTGTGAACGTGCCTCCAGCGAGAGGCATTTTAGTAGCGTCTGTTGTAGCATCAGTAGCCCATCCAAGGTTACCACTACCATCTGTTTTCAAGTACTGTCCTGCTGATCCATCGGCTGTAGGTAGTACCCAGATCTGATCACCACCTAAAGTAGCTGGTGCTTCAAATCCTACATAGTTATTACCATTTCCACTAGCTTCTTCGAACCTTAGTTCTTTCTGATTGTCTACAATAATATCACCAGTAAAAGTTGTACCGGCTATCAAAGCAAATGTACTAGTATCAATAGTATGCTCTTCTAGGTTACTACCTTCTTTAACATATATTTTATTTTGGTCTGTTGCATAACAAATCTCACCTTCAAGAATGTCTGCTTTATTAGTATTTAAGTTTGAGTATGTACCCCGTGCTACGCGCACAGGTGTTCTAGTTGCTGGTGTTCCCATTAGCTGTCGAAATTGCCTCCATCATAAGTGTTTGAAAGTGCTGCTGTACTTGATGAAGTATCAAAGTTACCAGCATCTATTACTTGGTGTGCTGTTCTATCGAATGCAGTATTCATCTGCATACAATTACCCATTAAAGAATGAGCTGAGCACTGGTAATGTAAAATTGTAGGGTTAGTATCAGATGTAACTATCTGAGTATAAGCACCTGCAGAACCAGGTGTACCATTTGTAGTTACTCCTGTTGAATAACCTGTTGTTTTATCTGCCTCTTGATAGAAGACAAGGGGATGACCAGAATTAGAACTATCTGCCTGATCAAATTTATAAGTCATTCCTGGGTTAAGTTCCAAGAACGGTGCCTGCTGACCATCTAATGTAAAGCCACTAGAATGACCACTTCCGTTATATCTATGGAAAGAATTCTTTGTAGCTACTTTAACCGCATAGGTTACAGTAGTGCCAAAGGTTCTAGTATCTGAAATATATCTCTCTTCTGGATCATTAGCAAAGTAACTCATCCAAGTAAAAGCTTTCTGATTAGAAGCATCTGCACCACTGGCAGAGTTAAAATCAAAGGACAATCTCACTGTTAAACCAGGAGCTCCTTGGAAGTCTGCTGGAATACTTTGTATTTTGTAATGTACTCCACTATAGACCCAACCTTCATTAATTAGGTTAGTTGAATCTTGTACTTCATAATAACCAGTATTATCTGAAGCATCTTCAGCAGGAGTGAATCCTTGCAAAGCAGCTTCATTAGCTTTTTGAGTATAAGTCACAGCTGCAGCAACAGCAGCACTAGCTGCGTTAGCCGTATTTAGAGCCGTAGTAGCATTAGTTGAAGCCGTGTTAGCTGTGTTATTAGCTGTTGTGGCAGTGGAACTTGCTGTGTTGGCTGTTGATACAGCATTCGTAGCGTTCGTCGAAGCTGTGTTTGCCGTCGCGATAGCTGTATCTGCTTTTGTGTCAGCTGCGTTTGCTGTATTTGTCGCTGTCGTGGCATTATTAGATGCCGTAGTTGCTGTATTATTTGCATTTGTGGCGGTGGTGTTTGCGTTACCTGCTGTGGTATTTGCATTACCAGCGGTAGTATTTGCTGAGTTAGCTGTTGATAAAGCTGTAGCTGAATCAGAGATTGCAGTATCTGCTTTTGTATCTGCATTACCAGCAGTCGTTACAGCAGATGCAGCTTTTGTAATAGCAGAAACATAAGCCCCGCTTTCAAGAACCCTAGAGTTACTAAGAGCAGTAGCAGCGTCATTTTCTGCTTCCTGAGTAACGTAAAGATTCTGGTTATAGTTGTCATTGAGATCACCGGATCTAATAGCTGAACCTGGGTAGAAGGTTGCAGCAAGTTTAGAACTGTCTGTATCTCTATATACTTTTACCGCTTTGCCAGAACCAGGTGCTGTACCAAAACGGATTGTTGTTGCATTATGTAATGTGTAATGAGTTGTAAGATCTTGAAGAACTTCATCGACACTAACTTTAATGTCGGTATTATTTTGATATGGAAATGTGAAAGCAAAATCGACGGTGGAACCGTTTGCCGTATATGAATTTGAGGTTGTAGCCATAATGCTTATTTAGCCATTTGATGTAGTTTCTTTAGCCTCTTTTGTGTTTCGCTTGAGCCAGATACATCACCTTGTTGCATCTGATGCCTAAGCATTTTCAATTCTCTACCCTGAGAAGTATAACCTTGTTCTGCATTATATGCTTCTAATGCATCCCAAGCACCGTCATAGGCTCTATCAATTATACGGTCTAGTTCTCTATGAACTACCCATTCTTTAACGTTAACTTTACCTTTAAGTTTTTTATCATATTCTTTCATCTTATCTTGGAAATACCCATCATTCTCAGTCATTAACTTAATAACTTGACCTTTAAGATTAGCATTCTTACCCATCCAGTTATTAATAAAGTGTCTTTCATGAGCAGTAAGTGGCTGTCCTGTGAACTTATTTGTTCTTAATTTAGTCATACCATCCCAACCTGTGGATAACATCCATTGTCTCCAAGGTTCCATACTACCATTCTGTTTGAACATAGGTAGTAAAGCATTAGCGGCTTGAGTTATAGACTCATAACCTTTAATAGGTTTACCTGTGAAGACATCAAGTAGTTCAGGTAGAGCTGCGTCCTCACCAGTTGGCATTATAAACTTATTAGCATTCTGCATATAAGAGAAGAAGTCATTATTAACATCTCTTAGTCCAGGGCTAATAGCGTTATTGAGAATACTGCGAATACCTCTAAATGGTATAGCTGTTTGATCTACTTGCTGTGCAAAGAATCTATTCCATGCAGTAGGATCACCAGATAACATATCTACAAGAGGTTTGAATCCTCCTACAAATGTATTATTAGTAACATTCATTGTAGCAGAGAACATAACTTTTCTAAATAGGTCTTCCTGTACAGCTTGATCCATACGGTTACCTTGATATACTATATCAGCTGTAAGCCCCATTAAAGAAGCAAAGGGTTCAAATCCTTCATAACTTCTCCATTCCCCTGTAATAGGGTTCTTAATTGATCTAGGCTGCCAACCCATACGAAGCATACGTTGCCTTTCAGCACCATCTTGTGGACCATTACCAGTCATGTTACCTTGTAAGGCCCATAAACCAGTACCCATAACAAGGGTAGTACCCATGATCTGACGACCAATATACTCAGATTTAAGAGATTGGAAAGCTTCTTCTAGTTTTAAACCATCAGCTATCTCAATACCATGATTCCTTAGTACATCTAACTTTTCAGCTTTAGTAGTTGCACGTAGTGTTCTCTTTACTTTAGGTAAAGCTACATTAAATGCACTACTTAGTGGGTTGAATGTCCAAGCAAGTTGAGCTGAGTTTACACCAGTTCTAGGGAATAAGAATAATCCTCTAGCAGCTGGAACATACTCCAAGAAATCATCGAATGCTTTAACCATATCATTATCAAGGTTAAGTGCAATCTCTCTAGAAGAGTATTTAGCAGCTTCATCTGTTAGTTTACCTGATGCATCAAATGCTTGAGAGTATAGTTCGTTCTGTTTCTTAGAGAACGCAGCAAAATTAACACTACCGTTAAAGTCTTTAGCTAAGGAATCATACGCTCTAGCTCTAGCCATACCACTAGCCATAAAGGAATTAGTCATTCCGTCAATAGCGTAGAGTGCGCTAGTACCCCAACGTACAAATTGCTGCTTATTCCACCAACCAAGGGCTTTGGTCATATTCCATAAGGCAACCTTACCTCTCCAGCCAGGTTCTTTAGCAGCTTTCCAACCTTCAGCCATGCTTTCCATGTATTCCAGTTGATCCATTCTAGCTTGCTTTAAGTCAGCACGACCACGTAGCATAGCTTCTTCTGGATTCTTAACAGCTAAATCCCAATCACGTTTTAATACTTTTAGACCACGCCTAAAGTTCTCCTCAATACCACCAAAGACCCATGTAGCACGCTTGAAGGCTTTGAAGTCTCCTTGTGCTATAGCTCCAGCCATTATAGATGCTGGCTTAAGAGCTGTCATTGTAGCATTACCTAACAAAGCTCTAGCAGGCGCTAGTCCTAATAGAAGTCCATTAATTCTAGCTCCATGTAGCTGCTTAATTAGCATACTAGGTACAGAAGGATTAGTATCAACTATACCTTTCTTAAGGAAGCCTATATTCTCTTCAGTTAATCTATGTAGTTTATGTAATTCATCAACACTACCATTAGTAGCATCATAAGCTTCTACAAAAGGCTTATAATAATGAGGGTTTTCTTTAGCTATTGCTTTAAGTGTATCATTTAACTTACCACCTGTAGCTTTTATCTCTCTAATATACTTATCAAAGGCTGGTCCTTGTTGTTCCATCCATTTAAGTACATCTTCAATATTACCAGCTTCTTTTAATCTCTGATATTCCTTAGCCTTTTTAACAATATACTGATTAGTACCAACTTCTTGTCCTAATAAATTCATCTTATCAAAGATGATATTCATTTGTCTAGTTGTATCAACCTGATCTCCTAACATTTTAACTGCTGCTGCAGTATCAGCTACGTTATCAGCTGCTTGCTGTGAAAGCATTGCAGAAGCACGCATCTGATTAGGATCAAACAGCGTATCATATGCATTTTTAAATGCTTTGGAGGCTATAATCCACTGCTCTTCATCTAGAAATGCATTAGAATTGAAGATTGTAGTCTTCATATCATCTACAATGAACTCAAACTCTCTAAGAGGTAGATCTTTACCAAACATAGCGTTAGTTAAGTTATCTACAGCTCTATTCATTTGCTCTGCTGTGATGGTTTTACCATTTATAACAGCATCAACGTTAGGTGAGATAGAGTTAAATAGTTGATCTAACTGCTTAGCACGGTCATTCCCATTAATAGCATGTAAGAACTCTTTATTAAAAGCTTCATCTACTACAGGAGCAGCACGACCAAAGGTAGTATCTATATTATTCTGTATTTGAGCTTGATTAACCTTAGCCATAATTGGATCAGGCTGTGTATTAATAACAGCTCTACCTGCTTCATCAGGTCCAAGGTTATTTACAAATGCATTATACTCTCTACCTTCAGGATCAGCTTTTATAACTGCTTCCATTTCAGCATCTTGAGCTGCTTCTCTGGCTCGTCTACCAGAATCAACAGCTTCTGTTACTGGATTATCATATTCAGAAGCGGCAGCGGCTCTACGTGCTACTACATCTTCTGCTGCGCCATCTCTAGGTATAAGCTTAGTCTTTTTTGTAAAAGCAAAAGCTGCACCAAGTAGTTCTACACTACCAGATAACATAGCAGCTTCAAATACATTCTTTTTATATCTAACATCAGGACTATCACTAGATCTAGTAGCCCATGGTATATCCCATCCTAACCAGTTATTAAGAGTACCTGCTAAGTTATCATCTGTCTGTGAATGAGATGATATAGCAGCTACACTGGTATCAACACCTGTCCATGCAGCTACACTACCTAATGTTCTTGCATAACTAGGTAATGTCATAGAAGCTGTTGCAGCCTTAGCTGAGCCTGTTACAACACTACCACCATACAAAGTAGGTATAATTATAGAAGCTGCATCTCTAGTTAATTTAGCAGATGGATGATTATGTCTTGGTGAATTTTTATCCCACCATTCATCAATAGGTTTAAGTCCAGGTATAAGACCTACAGCATCAGACATAAAATCAGCTACACCTAAAGCAGGTAAAGAACCTGCATGTAGGATCTCTTCTAAAGGTCTAGACCACTTAGGTCTGTTATCCCAATCTTCTTGACTTACATTATCTGGTTTTTGTATACCACTACCAGGAGCTCCCCAAGAGTAATCACCAGGACCACCTTTAACAGCTTGGTCCGTGGTCATTCTACTAGGATCTATAGGTTCTACACCAGACCCTTCTTCTTTCTTTTCGTGGTATGCATTCTCAGCATCTAACGCATCATCTAAACGTCTGTCAGTAGGAGCTATGTCATACTGATATTCTTGTTCTTCAGCCATAGAAACCTCCTTCTACTTTTAGTTGGAAAGCTCGTGGATGTAGAAGTGCAGGTTCATTAAAACCTAATGGACCTAATTTATCTTCAGTCATTAATCTGTAAGTACTCTCCAGTAGTAAGCGTTCTTGTGGATCTTGTATGCCATCTAGCATACTCATACCATTCTTTTTAAAATAAGCTTCAAATAATTTATCTTGAATAACAGCTGTAAATTTATCATCCATAGACAGACCAGCTAAGTCAACAGCTTCTGCTAAAGATTCATGATCAAAACCATAACGACCTGCTAGTAAGAATTTCTCACCTTGCTGTAATGTAACAATATCTCTTATAGAACGAGTATTGATATCAAAACCTAGTTTCTCATAGCTATTACCTTTATCTGTTCTGTTATAATCTTCATCTTCACTTAGTATAGATTGAGCTTGTTCAACTACAGGCTTATTATAAATAGGATTCAGATTGCTTTCACAAGCTGCTCTATTTATGTCGCAATAACCCCAGTTATTGAGAAGACGTTGTGCTCTAGGACTAAATTTAGCATAAGTATCTGTCACACCTTTAACGTACCAATCAGGATAAGGCTGTATTATAGTACCTTTACCTGTCTCCTTAACTCTAGAATTATGGTACTCAATTTGACCTTGTTCAATAGCTAAAGCTTTAGGACTATTAGGTGTATGACCTATTGTTGATTCTAAGAAAACAGCTCTAGGTATCATACCATAAGATTGACCACTATTTAAAGCTATAGATTTCTTCTCAAGTTCATCTCTATTTATTAGAGGTGTACTGTACATTAAATTATGATTATTAGCAAACTCAACTAAACCACCATTATCATCTACATCTATCTTAACCCATTCACCGGTAGCTCTATAACCTTGGAATTCTCTTGATTGAGTTATTTCATTATAAACAGGTTCAAAGTCTCCACCTTTCTCTAGGATCTTAGATGAGATATACTTACGAGTATTTTCTAAAGCATCCTCATGTGACATACCACTTTGAGTTAAGCCTTTGTAATAATTGGTAGCCATTGTCATAGCACCTATCTTAGCACTTAACCTTACATCACTCTTATCATCAAGTACAGTAGCAGGTATACGATTTTTCAGCATACTATCTACAGTAGCTTCAATCTGTTTCTTAGAACCGTAGTCACCTTCAGTAGGTAAGAATTGATTATTCTTGTTAGCTAATGCTATTAATGAAGCTTCTGCTGTTGAAGAAGGTTTCAATAATCTAATATCTTCAGCTGTAACCCTTTCACCACGAGCTATCCTACCTTGAACAGTAGCTAAAGCTTGTGAATCATTAGCAGCATTCTGTCCTCTAGCCATTACATCAGTGATAAATCTAGCTGATTCAGAGTAGTTATTCTGAGGAGAATTAGCTATAGCCAGCATCTTAGCCCATGTTTCAGGAGGTGGGTTCTCACTAGCTAAA
>VTLG01000329.1_pt1 | contig 13200 bp, 6 predicted proteins | sample 4694571 | NCBI WGS metagenome assembly VTLG01 (sample SAMN12604809, study PRJNA352737) | marine metagenome | biome: ENVO:00000447; feature: ENVO:00000209|ENVO:00000569|ENVO:01000036; material: ENVO:00002151; isolation source: viral sequences binned using virsorter ... | reverse complement strand
TTCTATATCACCATTATTAGTACCGAACGATCTTATGTAAGGACTTTCACCAGAAACGGATAAAAACGATAATTTATAACCTGTTTGTAAAAATGCTGCAAATTGTGAAATGTTTAACCTTTGAACATCATTTGAAAAAAGTTTTATTTGAGTACCATCAAATGAAATTTTTGTATTAGTTTGACCTTCATGCAGTATTGAGTTAGCAAGCAAAATATCATCACAAGTAACATTACCAGTTACGTCCACGCCAGTTGAATTTGTCTCTAACTTTTTAGCGTTGTCATAAAAGAGTTCTACGACGCCTGCATTACCTTGTAAATATCTACTATTATCTTCTTTGCTCAGTAATAAGTGATCACTACGAACTCTTAAAATACCAGTAGTATTATTAAGGATAGAATTTGTACCATCGTGATATATCTGTAAATCATCCGAGTCTCCAATTAGTAGTTTGGAATTGTCTGGAATATCAATATCACCACTTACGTTTAATTTTCCTGTAAGGTTAAATCCTCCAGAATATGTTGCTAATTTAAGTGAATTTGCATGATACAGTTCTACACCATTATTTTGACATCTTATAAAACTTTCACTATTTGCAGCGTTTTTTAATAAGATTGTGTCACTTAAAATACTAAAATTACCTGTTATATTTTTAATATTTGAATGACTACTATCGTGATATATCTCTAAGTCTTGCGAATCTCCAAGTTGTAATCTTCCATTATCAGGTACTTGTAAATTACCACCACTTGTTATGGTAAATCGTATTGGAGTTGCAGCATCATATGGATTATTTGCAGCAGCATCACTGGTTGTTCTAAATATAATATTTCCTCCTTCATTATCACCATCTCCTATACTCGAAATACTACCTACAGAATGTCCATCTGATGCAGTGAAACTTATTGTTCCTAAAGCACCACCTGTGTTTGTATCTGTTCTTTGTAACTCTATTATTGTTTGACCTGATGTACCAGTTATGTGTAATTTTCTTGATGGACTTGTTGTACCTAAACCTAAATCTCCTGTAACCGACACTCCTGTTGAAGTTGTTTCGAACTTCTTGCTGTTGTCGTAATATAGTTCTACGGCTCCGTTAGCAAAAGCCTGTAACATGTTTTCATAGTTACCACTACCACCTTGATCTGCTTTTGATAGTTGGACTTTTTGAACACTTGATAAAGATAAATTTCCTGTTTCTGTGTGAACAAAACTATGTACACCATTATGATACAACTGTAAATCATCACCTGTACCAAACTTAGCTTTTGCATTATCAGCAAACTCTAAAGCGCTGTCAGATTTGTCGAATACTACATTTGCACTGTCACCTGTAAAGGTTACGTCACCAGTTAACGTACCACCAGCAAGGGGTAATTTAGCTGCAATACTATTAGTTACTGTTGTCGAGAAGTTAGCATCATCTCCAAGTGCAGCAGCAAGCTCATTAAGAGTATCTAGTGTTCCCGGTGCGGAGTTTACAACTCCAGCAACCTCTGTATCCACATACGCTTTTACTGATTGTTGTGTTGGTAGTTTAGTAGCACTGTTAGACGACATGTTATCTTCATCGACAACAAAGCTCATTGCAGCTGTTGAAGTATCGCTGTTCATCACTGCACCAGCAGCGTCTACATTTGTTGCATCAGTAACATCAGCACTAGATTCTATAGCGTTTAATTTAGCGTGGTCGGCATCTGTAAAAACATTACTATCAGTTGCTGCTTCTACTGCTGCTCTAATTTCTGCATTTGTTTGATCTGCTGTGGCTCCTGTTTCTATGCTATTAAGTTTTGTCTGATCTGTAGTGCTAAAGTTAGTGGCTTCTTGTTCTTGTAATTTAAACAAAGACTGTTTATGGTTATCATTTAAGTCTAATGCTGTAATAGAAGAACCAGCGACGTATGTAGATTTTGCCGTATCTACGTCAGTATCACGAAATATACGTATCGTACCACTACTTGGTATATTGCCTGATGTAAAGACTACACTACCACCACCTGTTGATGTGTAACCTGTAATATTGTAATGAGTAGAAACTGTTTTTAGTACATCATCTACCGATACTTTTATGTCAGACTGTTGTAAAGAGGGAAAGGTAAAATTTTTTGTTGCACCACCGTCCCCCGAATATTCTACGGATGTTGTTGCCATTATTTATATATGTTGAGAATATCGTTAGATTGTACTTTTTTTAAATACTTCTGACGTTTTGCTTCTTTTTGTTCAGCTATAACTTCAGCAACCTCTGGCATTTCTGTAATTGATGCCCAAGCTTTACGTCTAGCTTCTTGAAATATTTGATCTATTTTACCATTATGCCAGTAGTTACGAGCGTCATATTGACCACGCTTACCATCACGTATATCTTTACGCATTAATTGTAATGACTGTATAGCTTTCGGATCTTTAGCTAGTTTGTTTAGTTCAAGCTCTAGGTTCTGATCTCCAATAGCTTTTTGAAATAAAGATCTAATACGTGGTGTGTCAGTAAGGTTAGTGCTATCTGGTGCGTAGTATGTAGAAAGACGTAAGTCGTAGCCACTATCAAAAAGAAATTGTCTACCGGGGCTTTGATCTAATGTCAAAGTAACTGGGCTAAAAGTATTGAAAGCTCTAGTTAAGAAATCCCATTGTTTAACAGGCTGCCCATTTAATATATCATATTTAATAGGTAACGGTTGATCTGTAACAGTCTCTGTAAGTAAGTTACGATTTCGTAAGGACTGGTCAATACCAGATCCGATTTCACGCATGTATGGTGTAAATAATCTACCCAACTCATTACGTAAACCAGCAAGCGGTACAGTGTTGTTAGCTAAACCAGCTATAATTCTGTCAAACTGGCCGGGTCTACCAGCAAATAAATCAACAAAGGATTGTATGCCAGCTAGATATGACTTACTTGTTATCGCTTGTGCTACAACCAAAGCTACTTTTTGTAACTCTCGTTCTGTCCACTCTTCACCCATAAGTAAACTTGCGTCACCTATGTCAGCGATTGTAGACATAATAAGGTTGAATGGTTCAAAGGTATCGTAGCCTACACGTACTCCACCCAGCTTTATAGTTCTAGGTTCATACTTAGTGTCTAGCCATAACTGTCTTTTCTGTCTGTCAGCTGGTCCATTACCTGTAAGATCTCCACGCATCCATGCCATAGATGCCATAAACACTAAAGCAGAGCCCATCGCCAATCGGCCTGTTTGTAGTGCCTTAGCGTTGGCTAACTCGACTGCGTTTGTAATACCGTAGCGTTCTACATTTTTTAGATTGCTAGGTGATGCAAATGCAATGTCGTTAAACTCTTTGACTAAGAAGTTAAAACCGGGTGTATGCTTTGCTGTAAGTGCAAGACCGTTGACACCAGTTCTAGCAAATAGAAAGAATGGTTTTGCCCAAGGATTAGCACTAAACACATCGTTAAGACCTTTTGCAAAGCCTGTAAGCTCCTGTGTAAGTGTTACTTCTCGTCTAGCAAACTGAGTAGCTTCATCTATAATATTACCTTGTGAGTCGAATACCTGTGCATAGAAATCATCTTCGTACGCTTTCATAACCTCTGGTGTAATCTCTGGTAGCTTGATGCCGTCAGCAGATTGTAGGTCAAGCACATTACGCATAGCTTTCTCACGCATCTTAGCACGACCTATAATGTATGCAAACGCATCATCAGTTGCAGCCATGATCTTAGTAGAGTATGTGAGCAAGTTACTATTGTTCATAGACCTAGCCATATTTGCTACTGCAAACGCTGCACGATCTCCAAAATCAGCTCTACCACTGTCTTCTGCCCATCTACGTATAAGTTCCCAGTTTTCGTCACCACGAGAAAACTCAGAATAACGTGTCTTAATAGATGCTATATCACCTTTCCAGTATGAGTTTAGTCTTTCTCTAAACAATGTAAAGGACTCAGGTATAGACTCTATCATAGCGTTCATAGATGCTAGCCCTGCACGTATAGTAGCACTGTCACCTTTAAATGGGTAACGTAATGCAGCTCCTAGTGTAGTAGCCATAGGGCGCATAAATGTTGCAATAGATGTACCCATGATAGCTCGAGCTGGTGTTTTAGGTCCAGACAGTATACTATGTGTAATTACACCCTCTAGCTCACGAATCATAGCACCTGTACGGTCTGCACCTTTTGGATCTATCTGCCCACCTTTAATTATCTTTCTAGCAAAGTTGTCAAAGTCATCAAGTGTATTGACATCTTTCATCATAGAGAAAGCTTCAAACAATGAGTTTAGTAGATCATCATTTTTATCATCTTTAGCTATCTTAAGTACGGACATGATAGACTCTTTAGCATCTGCCACGTCAGCTTTGACTGCATCTTCTATATTCTTAGTTCTGTTTTTACCAGCACCTAATGCTCTAAATGAGTCAGACTTTACAAATCTAGCTTTCTTTGTATGGTACAATGCAGTCAGCATAGTATCTACAATCTGTTTAGCTGGGCCGTCTATGTCATCTAGCGATACAATGTCTGCTAGTTCTCTACCAGCAATACCAGTATCTCGTAGCTGCTTAAGTAATGAACCTACAACTAGGTCAGTTACAACTACATTCTTAGATGTAAATACTTCGACACCATCTACAACGTCTTTGTTTGCTTCTAGTAGCTCCTTGAGATATTCGTTAGGTGATAGCTCTGCTGCGTTTCTACCCTGTGTTATAGCTTGGTGTCCATCTACAGCTTCTTTAAATGTCTGAGCTAATCTAACTCTGTCACCTTTTGCTGCCTTAAGTTCTTTGGCAAACCTGTCACTGCTCATCAAACCTTTGAGCACACGCTCTACCTGTTTGACATCTGTGTCACCCTTGAGAGCTATACGCTCACGTTCTACAGGTGTAGTTACAGAACCAGTAGCTCCTTCTTCAGAGCCCCACTCCTTACGTGTACGAGATAGTTGTTGACGTGCTACGTCTGGTTCTACCTCTGATACATGAGCACCTTGATGAGGTTGAGATACAGGTGCATTTTTATCTGCACGAAACTGTATTTCGCCTTCACGTATCTGTGCAACAGCAGCTTCTGTGCTTTGCTTAGATACACTAGCGTTTCTATCTTGTATCTGTTTTATAACTTTACCAGACCCTTTACCTACAGCATAGGTCATACCATCAAAAAATAAACCTATACCCATACCCTCTACAATGTTTTTAATCTTCATCACAACAGGATGATCTGTGTCTCTTGTAGATAGTGGTGTATCAAACCAGCCATATCTGTCACGAATAGCACCTAGAGCGTTCTGACCATCAGACTCCTTAGAGATAAGGTCAGACGCAGCTCCAATACCAGCAGCTCTGATAAAACTGTTTGCACCAAGTAGCTTTGCAGCACTTCCACTTATACCAAGACCTATACCACTAGCGGCTAATGCTTTGGCAGATAGTACGGTACCAGCAGCTAGTGAACCGAAATGTACCAGTCCACGTAACTGTCTGCCCCACCATGTTTTAGTTTCGATAGGATTATCATAATTTACAAATGGATCCCAGTCAGGTTTGTAGTAACCTTGTTCTTGAATCTCTCTTTGCATTGTGCCGTCCAATGCTTCTTTTGTTCTTTCGGCAAATGTGGTTACAGAGGATGCAGTATCTTGTAAGCCACCGGATACGATAGACTGACCTTCTTTGACTAACGCCTTGAATCCCCACTTTTCTGCATTACGTGGGTCATCTTGTTCAGCAACAGCTTGTTCTTCTTCGACCTGTTCTTGTTTTGCGACTTGAGCCTTAGCTTCTTCGTCTTGTTTGATTGTATCAGCTAATTGATTGACCTGATCGTTTACATAGTCAAAAGCCTGCTGGTCTATCTCAAGTTTTACACTTGGATCTTCACTCATAATTATACCTTAGTATTAAATATTCAACTTTAACATTGTATTGATTGCTTCAGTTGATAGTGTGTTTGGATGTAAGAAGGGTGCTTCTTTCAACTCTGGTACAGCTTCTAATAACTTATTATTATCTTCTGTTGACAGAGTTGTTTTTTTATATTGTTCTTGCCCAATACCAGTTATTGGGTGTTGATTCTGTATATTCATCTCTAACCGTCGTATAAATGCTTCAGCACTTTTTTCCATATCAGTAAAGCTAGTTGAATTTATCATCCAGTCTACATTATTATTATTAAGTGCAACATCTAATGTTTTTGTACTGTTAGATTTATTAAGCAGTTTGTTCTGATCGTCAATGTTATCTAATTCTTTACGTTCTGGTAGTTCATCTTTAGATTCTTCTTTGGCATCTACCTTAGCAACTCTAGTCTTGAATATCTCTTCTGGTGTAAGATATGCACCATCAGCATCTTTTATAAAGTTAAAACGCATATAGTAAGATGGGTACGCACTTCTACCATCAGTTCTAAGATATTCACGTGCGATAGCTAGATGAGGTGCTTCGCCTGCCCACTCTTCTGAGCTATAAATTAGACTTGGATCTGCACCTATAGCATTTATTGTAGCCTGTAAATCTTTTGTAGACTGTGTATCAATCGGAAGTATCTCTTCTTTATCAAATGTACCATCTTTTACAAGTGCTTTTGCTTCTTTTATAGCATTGGACATAGCAACTTTTCTAGACTGCCCACCTACAACAAGCTCTTTGAATCTTGCAGTAATATATTCTTTTGTGTTATCTCGTGTAACAATGTATTTATCAGTCTTAGCCTTGTCCAAATCTCTTAACTGTTTAGCTTCTTTTACAATAGCAATGACTCTTTCGTCCATGTTCTCAGCCTCGTCTTCTGTAAATGCACCTATTTCTGGCGTGTTTACATACTTAGACTGAGCCGCACGTATGTCAGGATCTACTATCTTATCTATCATACTTTGAGTGATAGGAAGATTGTTACGTCTTCTACTTGTAATTTCTATAACAATAGAGTCATCTGAAAATTGTCTGCTAGTTATAAAATCTTTCATAAAATCTGGTAAAGCTTCATCGTTACTAATATTAAATCGTTTTCTAAAATCAAGAACGTAATTATCTACGTTATCTGCTGCTTCTCTTGGGTCTGATATTTTAGCTAGGTTGGCTACAAACTCAACGTGGTTTGTCTCTTTCCATTTAAGTATCTCTGCCTCAGTTATTTCGTTCTCTCTTTCTATAGCCTGTTCTTCATACTTAAGCACAGCAGCTGTCAAATCAGCGTGTAGTCTTTGTGCTCCTTTCGGTGCTCTTGGATCATTCATCTTCATTGTTCCACCGGGAAACTCAAACTCTTGATCTAATAAAACACGTGCATCACCAGCATCTACACCACTACCAACATCATCTAACATAGGCACAAGTATATTACCAAACTCTGCAAACGCTAGTTGACTAGCTGATGAAACATCTAAACCTCTTGCTTCTAATTGAGTTTTTCTGTTAGTAATCCAACCTTCTTTACCTAAAACATCCTCAGCTAAAGTAGACTGATTTTGGAACATAACACCAATTTCATCTGTATCTCTTATAGCTTGAGCTTTGTTAAGTAAAGTTTGTCTATTCTCTTTCCACTCTCTTAACAGTTTTTCTCTCTGTTTATATGCTTCTGGTGCTATGTATTTTAAAACTTCTCCATCGGTAGCATCTCTTAAACCTTGAGCACGTCTTCCACGCATCTGGTTTTGAAAAATTACACCCATGTAAAAATCAAAAAGTTCGTTAAACTCATCTACAGTAGTAGCATCTGACAACATTTTATTGTCAATAGCTGCAAATCTATCATATTTAGACGCAGTTTGAATATAACCACCAAGATTCTTATTAAACTCTTTAAGATTATTTCGAGAGTTTAAGCCGTCTTGATACATAAAACTACCTTGACCAAAGATAAAACTAGCATCTTCAGCAGTATTTCTATCCTCTTTACTTATTGTAGGATCTTCTGCATTTCTCTTAGCACTTTCTGAAAACTGTTTTTCTTCGTTTCTTGTTCGTTTTTCTTCCTCTTCTATTTCGTTTTGTTCTATAAGAAGCTCATCATCTAAATCAGACTTTGCACCTTTATATCTTCCAAGGGTTCCTTGGTATCTATTTCTATCATCGTTAGCTTGCTGTATCTGTCTAAGCACAGGTCCAGCTGATTGAGCAAAGTCAGCAATCTCACCTAAAAGCTTAAGAGGTCTTTCAGCTCTTTGTCTTTCGAGTTCTGCCATTTGTTTAAAGAACTCTTCTGTATCTGAAATCTGACTATTTTGCTCTTTTATCATTGCATCTGTCAGGTCAGGAGAAGTTGCAAGATAGTTAGTGGAACCCATAGCGTAAGGGTCCCGTTGACGGAATGATGATGTCATAATTAATCCCCGAATCCAAATCCTGAGTAAATACTTGCTCCAGTGCTTAGTAATTGTAAAGCACCACCTAGTCTGTCACGAGGAGGCAGCATTACAGGTGCACCAAACGCAGGCGGTACTCCTAACTGTTCTCTAGCTTTAGCATTAGCAGCTAAGAATCGACGTTGATTAACTGTCTGCATTGCAGCTAAATCACGACCGAACGCATTGTTTACCATTCTTTCTATCTGTGCCTCTTTTTGAAGTAATGACAGGTACTGAGCTCGACCGTACTTTCTTGACCTACCACCTTCATTTACTTTTTGAGTTCTAAAATACTTGGCGACAGCGTTCTGTCTCGCAGCTCTGCCTTTACCTTGTATTTGCATAGCTCTACTCTTAGCGTCAGCTTGAGATCGGCTATATCCAATAATATTTCTGTCTAGAGTTCTTGCTAGTGAAGTCTCTTTGTTAAAAAACTGTAATGCCTTTTGTTTAAAGTTAGCTTCTTTTTCTCGAGCTCTTTGTTTAGCAGCAGCTCTAGCCCCTGCATTAGCGTCTATACACACGGCAAAATTCAATAAATGTTACATTGTTTGGCCCATGTTCAAACTTACGTAAAAACTTAAAGCCTAGAAACTTGAGCAATCTAAGATGTGCCTTGTTTCTGCTATCAACTATATTCCAGAGGAGTGGCTCAGTACGGCTATCGACATACCGTTTGGCCTCTCTTGCAAATGTAATTGGGTATCGGTGTATATCTGGAGTGCAAAGCATCCATATATCACCTTGTTGTCCTACTCCGGCCATGCCAGCAGTCTTGCCGTCAGGCACTGTAAAATACACGTAGGAGGGGTTGTGAGACATCAAAGCGGGTAAGAGGGCTGATGGTATCCCATGGCCTTCTTCGACCTCTCTGCGGTCATCTGGACGGAGATTAGAGGCAACCTCAGCGGCAGCCTCCAATGTGATTGGGTGAATGTAATTAGACACGTTTATAAAATTTAGGTGAATAGTCTCCTTCCCATGACAAGCCACGTAGTGTTGCTGGAGAGGGATGAGTTGATTCTAGTATTATATCTACGTTTTCGTTACGTTCAAATATAGGAACAGTCTTTACAAAGTCAGGTGTATATGGAGCAGTTGAAGCTAAATAATCGTCAGCTGGTGTTGACTCAAAATCTACCTCAAAGTCATTTTTACCATTACGTTTAAGTATAGCTTTGTAAGTACCGAGAGTTCCAAAATGAAACTTAACTCTATGTATAACTAATGATGAGTTTATATCTGCTTCAACCTTTTCAGCTCTAGCATTTGTAGGAAACAGCGTTGGTAGTTCTACTTTATAATCATAAATATAACCAGCTGTATGTACACCAGTTGAGATTGCAGCTGTTGCAGCCGCACTGCTACCACCTCCACCACTAATAGTTACTGTAGGTGCAGATGAAAAATTGTAGCCACCATCATTTACTGTAATTGCTGTGACTGATCCGTTTGCAATAGTGGCTGTAGCACTGGCACCAGTACCACTAATGCTTACTGTTGGTGCACTGGTATATCCACTGCCACCGTTTGTTACAGTTATCGAGGTAACAACTCTGCTCCAGTTTCCAGTAAGACTGATAGTCTGATTTCCTGTATTTGCTACAAGACTGGTAGGAGTACTATTTTCTCTTTGATATCGCCCATCAGTAGGGTGTATAACAGCTACGTTGTAATTAGGTGTCGTAACAGTATTTAGCCAGCCCAGATTACTGAAGGTTGTGGTGTTTGTAGAAACGTTAAACACACCACCGCTAATATCAACGTAATTATCCAAATGTAATAAGTATTCGACATTGTTTTGGTCTATAGAAGTAGGGTCTGTGTCTTGACGTATCAGATTTAAACTTTGTAAATAGTAATCACTATCTAAAAAGAAATACTGATCGTTTACTATGAAATGATATGTTAATGGATTGTTGAGTTTCCATTTAAACCATGATGCTTGAGATCGTTTGTCAGCAACTTGGAAATATTTATACCCAAAGACTGTATCCGAACCAGTTTTACCCATCAGTACTATAGAGTTTTCTCTAGAGTTAGTTAAAAGATCTAATTCTTTAGGTAATAACCGAGACACAATTTTACTAACTTCAACGATATTTGGCTCACCTTCTCTTCTCACATTTGCCATTTCATTAAAGCGACTGAACTTACCAGAGTTATCTAGATAAGCTACAGTAGTGCCAAGAGATATAGGAGCAATAGCCTTATTATAATTAAATGAAGCTATACTACGTAATTTAGCTGTATCAGGGTTAAGAACTGTGTCATCAGATGCTAGTAAAAACTGTTGGTTAGTGCTAAATACAAGCAAACCTGTGTTAGTTTCAATACCATCAAATAGTTCAGAAGGGAATATGGAAGAACAAGCTATATCTATGGAATCAGTAGCAGATACAGTAAGTGCTGTTTCTATAAAGAAATCAGGCTCACCTAGAGTACCGGGTCGACATAGTGTTACATTCTCTCCTGATAATAGTGCCAGTCTATTTCTAAAGAATAATACTTTATTAACACGGCCACCTACAAAAGAGGGGTCTGGATTAGTAGTGGTATCACCAACTCTTCTTTGTGCATAAGTAAATTGTTTGACAGTAAATGTAGCTACCTGTGTATTAGTGTTAAATGCTGTACGTTGTATAACTAAAGGCATGTTCGTCAGGGTTGTAGTTATACCGGGTTCAGCACATTCAACCCATTTACCGGCACCACTTTGGTTGTTTTGACCCTCAAACTTAAGAAAGTAATCATCCTCATCAGATCTTTGAGAGTTAGATACCTGTACTATATAACCGTGTTTACATTGATTAGGTAAACGAGTCACATCATTAACAGTTCCTTGAAAACAACGCATTAAATCATCATCAAGTACTTCAACATTAAATGCACTATTACTTTTTAAATATAAACCTGTACCAATAATTTTATGAGTTATAGCATTAGGTAACTGAGCTATAATACCACCAAGAATCGTATCAGGTGTAACTGCGGTATCTGCGTCAAAAGGTGTTGGAGTTGGACGTATCAGCCCTGCTTTATTATCACCACCATACGAACCATTGATTCCTGATGTTTCCTCAATCTCCAGTACAGTTACATCTACAAAAGCCTGTGTACCATCATTTTTAGCTGCTGAAGCATGTTCTGGTTCTACTCGTACAACATCACCAACATTCCAACCCTCTCCACCATGTAATAAAACTGCCTCAATATTATAGCTACATCTGTAGTTTTGTCCATCTGGGCCATCACTACTAGCATTATAGTTAGGGCTAACACCTTGTTGACCTAGTGCTGTTACACGAAATATTAGGTTCTCTCTGGGACTTTGGTCAACACCATTAAGCACTGTGCCACCTGAGTTTTTTATTGAAGCTATATTTTCACTAGCGGTATAACTTGATTTAGCAGTAGCGACATATACTTCTGTACCTATACCGGGGCAGTGTCCTGTACCGTCGCTTTCACCAAAGTTATCATTTGTAATTTTTATTTTAGTAGCACGTTTTATAGTACTACCAGCACCAGCACCATCATTAATATTAAGAGAATATTGCCTACCATTTTCAGTCCGTAATAATTCTATAAAAGCAAAGTGGGGATCAGGTCTAGCAGTAGCACTACCAGTCATTCCAACAAGAGTATTTGAGTTAGTTGTATCTCTACTGTTTATAAATGTAGTATCGTTGATAGTTAAGAATTGTAGATTCTCTGGTGTGCTTGTAGCCAGATAGTTCTGTATAGCTGTCTGACCTCCTGTGCCGTAGGCTGTAGTTTGTAAAGCACCTGTTTTACAACTCCATACTCTGACTTGCCCATCAGGAGCTACTTGTCCAATGTAAGATCCTTCTGTTTCATCACGATGATAATGAAACCATGATCCACCAGTTTGTACACTTGCTAATGCGTCAGTGCCTATTCTTTTAGCACCCGGCCTTTTGAATAAACCTCTTGTTACATCAGGTATAGCATTGACAATATCAGTTACTTGGCCGGGAAATTTAAGATGATCTGGCTGCTGTGATATACCTAAAGAAAAAGACGGTATAGTCTGTGTTATGCTTGCCATTATCTTCTAAGGTTTCTCCATGGTTGGTAGGTTTGATATGCAGTATCTTCTTCAAAGCCAAACATACTATGATCGGCCTGATTACATTCGTACTCCATAAGTGCAGCTCTTGATTGTTGCTCTTGTACAGCAAGTAATCTTGTTAAAGCTGGGTTTGCTACTAGCTGTGTAGCAGCGACTCTAGATGCTCTGTATGTTATATATCTTCTAAAAACTATAGGTAAATTTTCAAAGGTGTATAATCTGACAACATCGAGATCTATGTCAGCTGTAAATATATCTGTATGATCTTGTTTATCGTATAAAAATCCATTACGACGTACAAGGTCAAATGTACGACGAGCTTGATTATCATGTAAATCCATGGATAATATATCATTACCAATAGCAATCTTGCCATCAGAATTAGGTGAAAACTTTACATGTTTTTCTGTGTTAAAATGCCACCCCTCTGCCTGCGTGTCTACGTTAGCATCACGGAGTAGGTTAAAAATCATTTGTATCTCTGGATTATCAAACGTAAGTTGATTTATAGGTGCTTGACCAATAGACCCCAGTATATTGTTTACTGCGGACAGTTCGGTGTCGATATCAATAGTTGTGGAAGCCATAAATAAAAAAAAGGGGAGCCGAAGCCCCCGTATAAATGTATAAAGTTAGAAAGCAGCGTTTCCAACAGTTGTTGATTCGCCAGCAGCGTTGCGGCTTGTATCCACACCAGCTACGAACTCAACAGCAGCAGCAGGGTTAAGTGCGTCTACACCCATAGCTAGACGACCTAGAATTACATCACCTTGG
>VTLG01009062.1_pt1 | contig 13202 bp, 20 predicted proteins | sample 4694571 | NCBI WGS metagenome assembly VTLG01 (sample SAMN12604809, study PRJNA352737) | marine metagenome | biome: ENVO:00000447; feature: ENVO:00000209|ENVO:00000569|ENVO:01000036; material: ENVO:00002151; isolation source: viral sequences binned using virsorter ... | reverse complement strand
ATGAACAGAGACGCCATGGAGAGAACCTTTGAGTGGTATACGTCAGGTCCTCGTCAACGTCTTCAGCCAGGTGGATCTATTATTCTTGTTATGACACGATGGAATACAAAAGATCTTACCGGTATGCTATTAGGCGCGCAGCGAGAAGCTAAAGCTGATCAATGGGAGATCGTAGAGTTTCCTGCGATCATGCCAAGCGGTAAACCTTTGTGGCCAGAGTATTGGAAGTTAGAAGAACTAGAAGCGGTGAAAGCATCAACGGGTGTACAGAAATGGAATGCTCAGTATATGCAGAATCCGACATCAGAAGAAGGGGCTATTATTAAACGAGAGTGGTGGATGAACTGGGAAGAAGATTTTATACCTGCCTTGAAGCACGTCATACAATCTTACGATACAGCGTTTGGTAAGAAACAAACATCAGATTATTCTGCAATCACAACATGGGGTGTGTTTTATTTAAATGATGATGCACCTGCTAGTTTGATATTATTAGATGCTAAGAAAGGCAGATACGACTTTCCAGAGTTAAAACAGGTTGCCTATGAGCAATGGAAGTATTGGGATCCTGATACAGTTATTATAGAGGCTAAAGCATCAGGTCAGCCTCTTACAGATGAGTTAAGGAAGATGGGTATACCTGTTGTTAATTTTACACCGAGCAAAGGAAACGACAAGCATACACGAGTAAATTCTGTTGCACCTTTATTTGAAAGTGGTATGATATACGCTCCGAACCAGGAATTTGCTGAAGAAGTCATCGAGGAGTGTGCGGCTTTTCCGTTTGGTGATCATGACGATTTGGTTGACTCGACAACCCAAGCCATCATGCGTTTTAGACAGGGTGGTTTTATATTACATCCTGACGACGAAAAAGATGAGGCACAACCTCAAAGGAAAAGGAACTATTACTGATGAAGCTATTGGAATTACTAAAAGCGATGTTTGGCCAAAACTACCTAAACAGAATTATAGGTACAGGTACAAACGTATCTAAACCCATTAAAATGGATAAGAACAGTCCCTTTAAATTATATCAAGATTCAGCTTTTGAAGACCCTGAAGTTTTAAAATTTATAGAAAAGAAGTTAGCGGAGTATGGTCCGTATGCTCTATCTAATAAGAATATGTCAGAGATAAAAAACTTTGAGATGAATTTAAGAAGAGCTTTAAATAAGAAACAGCCAAAAGAAAGCCAAGTAAAAAAAGCAGTTGAGGCTATGTTTGGACCACTTGGAAAATCAGACAAGCCTACACCAAAACCTGAAGCAGAAATTGTTGATATTAGAACACAAGAAAAAGTTAAGCCAGAAGGTATTATGAAATTGAAAAAAGAACTTGGTTTGCCTGAAGGTGTTGAGCCAGGAAGTTTAGCAGACAGAGCCATCAAAGACTCTGCTCAATATAAAATGGATCAGCAAGGTGTAAAATCTTTATTAGATGAAGACTACAAACCACCAAAGACAACTACACTAGATGAAGATGAAATTGCAGATATAGGTGCAAGAGGTTACAGCGCTGTGCAAGAAGGAAAACGAAGAGCTGTTATAAGACAGATCTTATTAAAAGATACAAGAATTGATTTACCAGAGATTACGATGATCTAAGAGGCGGCGGTGATCAAAGCATGGATCCGTTAAAAGTTTTTGAAAATTATTACGAAAGAGACAATGAAGTGTTAGGCACACTAGATGGTATTATTGATACAGCTCAAAACGAATTTAAAGCAGCAGATGAATTTTTAGCTGGTGAAAACTTTAAAGTTAAGAAACCTGTTGTTAGAGAATCTCTAGACGACGAAGCAGTTGAGATGGAAGAGACAAAAGATCTTGGTGAAAGATTAGAAGATTTACCAGATGACATTGACCCAGATGCTTTAGCTGAAGGTGGTAGACCTGGCTTTGCAGGTGGAGGAATAAAATTTCTTAAAGAAATGATTAATAAAAAATTTGGCAAAGATACCATTAAAACTGCAGATGAAGTTAAAGTCACAGATGAAATGTTATTTGAAAGAGACAAAAAAAGACTTTTAGAAGAGCTACAAGATTACAAAGATATCGCTCCTAAATTTTACCAAAGAATGGAACTTAAAATAAAATACCCTGGTATTTCAGATGAGTTAATTGCAAAGATTATGGCTGACGATGATCCACAAAGAATTGCAGAAGTTATGGCAACTATGGATGAAGCTTTTAAAATGATGGACAAAGGCATGAGCACTGATGAAATTTTAAAAACTTTTAAAACTACACCAAGAACTAAAAATGCAGGCGGCGGTCTAAATTATTTAATGGGGTTATAACATGGCCTCAGAACTTCTTAAAAACAGAGCACTTATACAAAAATTAAAAGAGCCAGAGGTTCCTAGAGTTAAGTTTGATTTAGCATCAACAGGCTTTGAAGAATTATTCACATTACCAGAACCTAAACCACAAGAACTTTTAGATATTCAAGAAGACGTTAGAATACAAAGACAACAAGACACGATGGACAAAGCTCGTCCTTTCTTGATGGATGAGTCTGTAGATTTTATTGAGAGAGAAAATTTTGCTAGGGGTTCATTTAAACCTAATATAAGCATATTCGAAGACATTGTTTTAAAGTTTAATCAAGGTTCTGAATATAAAAATGTAAAAGATGTCTTTGAAGAATATTATAAAATAACTAAAGATCCTTTTGCTAAAAATCAAGCTGAGAAAGGTGTTACAAGAGGATCTAAAGCAGAAAAATTAATTCGACCTGTTTTATCTTTATTAGAAACGCCAGAAGAAAAAGTTAACAGAGTTTTTACAGAGGCGTTATCTACTGATACACCTGTAGATATCTCTGTTGTAGATAGAGCTAAAGTAAAAGTTGCATCAAGGGCATCGGTTTGGAGAGCAAACATAGCTGATAAGACTGATCTAGATCAAAATTTTGTAAATAAAATTTTAAATAAAAATCCTGATTATATAAAAAACAAAAAACTTTTTGATTATTTAGGACAAAGTCAACTTCTTCTTACAGATTTAAAAGACTTACCTTTGAAAGATCAATTAGCTTATGCTGACGAGGCTTTAAAAGGAAGACCTGTATACACAGGTATTACAAGAAAAGGTCAAAACAAACTTATGAGAGATCCTGCTCATAAAGTAATGGAATTTGCTCTTAGAAATTTTATCGCTAACGAAGGAAAAGGCGCTGTAAAATTTTTTGATAAAAACGGTAAGCCTGTTAAATATAAAACAGGTCTTAAAATACCATACAGAAATTCTATAATTAGTTATAAAGGAAAAAAGCACACTGTTGCAGATTTACGAAAACCAGGATACATGCAAAAATTTTTTCCTAATGTTTATGACAATCAAATAAAAATTAATAAAATATTAAACCAAGAAATTGATAATCCTTTTAAAAAAGGAAAGAAAATTAATTTTGGAGATTTTATGACAGAGGTTCAAGTTAAAGCTTATGGATGGGCACCAAGAGCGGGTAGTATAGATATACTACATGGACCTGATGGTGTTAAAGGAGATCCTTTTGATAATTTAACATTTGGAACTAAGAGATTAAATTATCAATTAGAGGATATTAACAAGCTATATAGATTTGGTAAAATAGATAATGCTTCTAGATTAAAACTTTTAGATGCTGCTGAAGGTAAATTAAAAGGACTTCAAGGTGATGAACTTTTAAATGCCATAGTAAAACAACAAGTAGGAGTAGCTAATCAAATACAAAAAGGAAAAACTTTTGGAACAACAAGAGAAGAAACTAAAAAATTAATTAGAAAAACAGGAATAACTCCCACAAAAAAACTAACTGCTCTTCAAGAACTTGCTTCTGGTAAGAATGTTGGCTTTGACCCGATCCTCGCAACTAAAGCAGGGTATCAAGAATTTGTAAAACCTGCAGCTAAGATAGGAGCAAGAGGAGCTGCTACTTTAGCAGATCTTGCATTGTCAGCAGGAGCAGGACCGATAGGTTTAGGTGTTGGAGCTTTGATTGAAACAGGTCAAGCAATGCCAGAACTTACAAGGGGAAATATTAAAGAGGCAGGCAGAAGAACAATTATAGGAAGTTTGCTTCCTGAATCTCTTGTCGGCTCTATGAGAGGAGACTTATTAAAATTAGCAGAAACACCAGAAGAAAAAATTGCGATGCAAAATTTTATTGATTTTGAAAAAGATAGAGAAAAATATGAGTCTAGAGCTAAAAATTTAAGATATTTAGAAGAGAATCCGTTTGAAGCAGAAGGTATAGATCTAAGTATATTACAAAACAAAGTGCTTGAACAAAGAGCTGATCTAGAAGAAAGAGCGCCTAAAGTTTTTTTCAAAGAGTTTGCACAAGAAATACTTCCAACTTTAGTACGAAGATTAGATGCGCAGAATGTTGAAAATTTAGAAGGACCTTTAGGATTTTTCTTTGGAAGAAGAGGAATAAGGGACAGAGAAGATATTATACAAGACATAGGTAAACAAGTAGTAACAAAAGAGGAACCTTTTTATGGACAAGCTCCTGTTCAAATGTCCCCAGAAGAATTAGATGAGATATATGAAAGTGGAATTATGGCTATGGCAAACGGAGGACGAATAGGTTTTGCCGATGGACCCAAGGATCCTGGCAGAAGAACTTTTATGAAAATTATGGCGGGTATAGCATCGTTACCTATTTTAAGTAAATTTTTTAAAAGTGCTAACGTAGCTAAAAAAGTTGTTCCTTTAACAAACACAACAACAACTATGCCTGAGTGGTTCCCTCAGTTTGTAGAAAAAGCTTTAGCAAAAGGAGTACAAACAAAAGTTGATGCAGATCTTATAGAAGTAAAAATACCAGAATTACCTAATGTTAAAATGGAAGTTAGAACTGATGGTCAAGTTAGAGTTGAAGGTAAGAATGGATATGGTGAAACTTATGAAATAGATTATACACCTCCTGGCTATGAAATTATTGATGAGACAACAGGTAAGGCTGTAAAAACAAAAGGAGAGTTTCAAGCTAATGATACTGTTTATAGACGAGTTGGACCAGAGGGTGATGACTTTGATGTTGATTTTGAAGTTGTAGATGACGTAGAGCAAATATTAGGAGGCGACTCTACAGCATTAGAAGGATTTGCTAAAGGAACAGGTGAATCTAAATATACAAGAGGTCAAAGAAACCTTGATGCAGCTGATGCAATACAAGAAAGAGCTGATGTTTTTGAAGGCCCTGATATAGACATGAGTGACTATGAAAACTAAGCTAACAACCACAATACCACCTAAATCAGGTCCTCAGTCTGAGGGCTTGCTTATTAATTACAATACTGTTAAACCTGTAAAATTGGAGAAAATAAATGGCAGACATAGACAAGTCTCTTCCAAACGTAGAGCAAGAGATAAAAATACCATCACCTGAAGAAATAGAAGTTGCTCAACAAGAAGAGCAAGAAAAAATTACTGAAGAGGGTGGACCAGTAGAAGTTACAGAAAACGAAGATGGATCTGTAGATGTAAACTATGATCCGTCAATAGGATCTGTTGAAGGTGGACAAAATCACTACGATAATTTAGCAGAACATTTACCTGATGATGTATTAGGAAGATTAGGAACATCATTATACCAAAATTATCAAGACTATAAAAATTCTAGAAAAGATTGGGAGAGAGGTTACAGAGAAGGTTTAGATTTATTAGGTTTTAAATACGATAACAGAACAGAACCCTTTCAAGGTGCATCAGGTGCAACTCACCCAGTATTAGCTGAAGCTGTTACACAGTTTCAAGCGTTGGCTTACAAAGAATTATTACCAGCTAACGGTCCAGTTAGAACACAAATTTTAGGCGTACCAACACCAGAAAAAGAACAACAATCACAAAGAGTAAAAGATTTCATGAACTATCAAATCATGGAAAAAATGAAAGACTATGAACCAGATTTTGATTCTATGTTATTTCATTTACCTTTAGCAGGATCTGCTTTTAAAAAGGTATACTACGACGAAGCAAGTTCAATGGCTTGCTCTAAATTTGTTCCCGCAGATGATTTGATTGTGCCGTACACAGCTACCTCATTAGATGATGCGGAGTCAATCATTCATCGGGTTCAAATATCTGAAAACGAATTAAGAAAACAACAAGTAGGTGGTTTCTATAGAGATGTAGATTTAAAACCAGGACCTGTAAACGAAACAGAAGTTGAAAGAAAAGAACGAGAGCTTGAAGGTGCAAGCAAAGGTAGAGACGAAGATGTATTTAATTTATTAGAGTGCCATGTAAATTTAGACTTAGAAGGGTTTGAAGATATAGGCGAAGACGGTGAACCAACAGGAATTAAACTCCCATACGTTGTAACACTTGAAGAAAATTCTAGAGAAGTTTTATCAATCAAAAGAAATTATGAAATAGGTGATCCATTAAGAAAAAAAGTAGATTACTTCGTGCACTTTAAATTTTTACCAGGACTTGGTTTCTATGGTTTTGGTTTAATACACATGATTGGTGGGTTATCAAGAACAGCTACGGCTGCATTACGACAACTATTAGACGCAGGAACTTTGTCTAACTTACCTGCAGGATTTAAACAAAGAGGTATTAGAATTAGAGATGACGCTCAAAGCATTCAACCAGGAGAATTTAGAGATGTGGATGCACCAGGAGGAAACATCAGAGATTCATTCATGATGTTACCATTTAAAGAGCCGTCACAAACTCTCTTACAACTTATGGGCGTCGTAGTATCTGCAGGTCAAAGATTCGCTTCAATAGCAGACCTGCAAGTAGGTGAGGGTAATCAACAAGCGGCAGTGGGTACGACAGTAGCCTTGTTGGAAAGAGGCAGCAGAACAATGTCTGCAATTCACAAAAGAATTTATGCAGCTCTTAAACAAGAGTTCAAATTATTAGCAAGAGTTTTTAAGTTATATCTACCACAAGAATATCCCTACGATGTTGTTGGTGGTCAAAGAATGATTAAGCAAATGGACTTTGACGATAGAGTAGATATATTGCCAGTTGCGGATCCCAACATATTTTCTCAGACACAGCGTATTTCCCTCGCACAGTCGGAGCTGCAGCTGGCAACATCTAATCCACAAATACACAATCTGTATCAAGCATATAGAAATATGTATGAAGCTTTAGGTGTAAAAGATATTGATAAGATTTTAAAACGACCCCCTATTCCCGCACCAAAGGACCCAGCGTTAGAGCATATCGATGCTCTCGCTGGGAAACCGTTCCAAGCTTATCCTGGTCAAGATCATAGAGCGCATATTACATCTCACTTAAATTTTATGGCAACTAATATGGCTAGAAATAACCCGATTGTTATGGCTGCGTTAGAGAAAAATTGTTTTGAGCACATTTCATTAATGGCAACAGAACAAGTTGAAGTAGAATTTAGAGGAGAAATGCAGCAACTTGCGGCTATCAGACAAAATCCTCAAGCTGCAATGAATCCACAAATACAAATGCAAATAAAAATGATGGCAGAAAAAATAGAAGCAAGAAAAGCGCAACTCATTGCTGACATGATGGAAGAATTTATGAAGGAAGAGAAGAAAATTACATCTCAATTTGATAATGATCCAATTGCAAAACTAAGAGCAAGAGAATTAGACCTCCAAGCACAAGAAAATGCTAGAAAAAAACAAGAAGGAGAAGAGAGATTAAACCTAGATAAGATGAGAGCGATGATGAACCAAGAAAATCAAGACGAAAAACTAGAGCAAAACGAAGAATTAGCAAAATTAAGAGCTAACACATCGATTGAAAAGACAATTTTATCAAAAACTTTACCAAGTGCTAAAGATATGGGCCCAGGTAACGTGATAATTAGGAGAGATGATGAGTAAGAAGATGACAAAACCTCAAAAAAAGGTTAAAAAGGTTATGAAGGAGTTTAAAAAAGGTAAACTCAACATAGGTAAAAGCGATAAGAAGGTAAAAAGTCGTAAACAAGCTATTGCGATTGCACTTTCTAGAGCTGGAATAGATAAAAGGAGCTAAAATGGCAGAAGAAAACAAAAAAGGCCTGAACCACGAGATGTTTACGAACAAAGATGGTTATGCTGAAGGTGGAAAAGAGATAGAAACAACTGATCCATCTGAAATGCAAGAAGCAGAGGTTCAAGGTCAAGGAAATATCTTAGCAGAGAAGAAAAGAAAAGCTAAGTGGTACTAATATGGCGTGGTTTAGTTTAGCAAAGATTGCAATGCAAGCTGGCGCTAAGATTTATTCTAATCGTCAGAAGACTAAAATGGCAATGTCTGATGCACAACTAATGCATGCAGAAAAAATGGCTCGAGGTGAGGAAGCTTACCAAGGCAAATTATTAGAAGCGAGACAATCCGACTGGAAAGACGAATTTGTCTTGTGCATTTTGTCGGCTCCGATTATAGTATTAGCCTGGGCAGTCGTAAGCGACGATCCAGATGCGATGGAGAAGGTGAAGTTATTCTTCGAGTACTTCTCTACACTACCGTCATGGTTTACAAACCTGTGGATCCTTGTCGTGGCGAGTATTTTTGGTATAAAGGGCACACAGATATTTAGGAACGGAGGAAAAAAATAATGGCTAATCCAAGATATAATAAACAAGTAACAAACAGACGTGGCGCTATGGGTGGCGGCATGATGAAGAGAGGCATGTACAAAAAAGGCAGCTTCCCTGATATGTCTGGTGACGGTAAAGTTACTCAAAAGGATATTTTAATTGCAAAAGGTGTAATTAAAAAACCTGGTGGCAAAAAGAAAAAAGTTGTCAAAAAAATGAAAAACAAGAAAAAGGTGATCGGCTAATGGCTGGCAAAGGTTTATACGCAAATATTCATGCTAAAAGAAAAAGCGGCAGAAAAATGCGTAAGAAAGGTGCAAAGGGTGCACCTACAGCAGCTAATTTTAGACGAGCTAAACAAACAGCAAAGGCTTAATTATGACTAAACTATGTCCAAGAGGAAAAGCAGCAGCGAAAGCAAAATTTGATGTGTACCCAAGCGCATATGCTAATGCCTACGCTTCTAAAATCTGTGCTGGTAAGATTAAAGATCCATCCGGTGTAAAAAGAAAAGATTTTAAAGGTCGTAAGCCATCTGCAATGGGTGGAAGAATTAAATTAGCTGGTGGTGGTTTGAGAGAAGCTACTGATAGACTAAGAAGACAAGGTCTCAGAGGTGGTGGAATTTGTAAAAAAGGGATGAATAAAAAAATCCTTAGAAAATAAAATGGCAAAGAATGGTCTTGATAAATGGTTCAAACAGAAATGGGTAGATATTGGTTCCAAGAAAAAAGGTGGGGGACATAAACCATGTGGAAGAAAATCTGCGCGTGGATCAAAAAGAAAGTATCCAAAGTGCGTGCCTGCTGCAAAAGCAGCAAGGATGACAGACTCTCAGAAGCGGAGTGCCGTTGCAAGAAAGAGAAGTAAACCACAAGGTGTAGGTGGTAAACCTACAAATGTAAAAACATTTGCAAGAAAGAAAGCATTTTCAGGTGGATACATGGGTAGAAGTATTAGAGGTGAATACGGTGGTGTTAATCTATCAAATCCATCTTATGTAAAATACTATAAAGGTATGTTAGATTAATGAGAACAGATTATCAAACAAGAGCGGAATTTTCTAAAGGCACTATGCCTGCTAGAAATAAAAAGAACTTTAGACCTACAAAGTCTGGAGCAGGCATGACAAAAGCCGGGGTCAAAGCCTATAGAAGATTAAACCCTGGCTCAAAACTAAAAACAGCCGTGACAGGAAAAGTGAAGCCTGGATCAAAAGCTGCCAAACGCAGAAAATCTTTCTGTGCAAGATCACTAGGACAAATGAAAAAATTCCCTAAAGCAGCAAAAGATCCAAACTCACGTCTACGTCAGGCTAGAAGGAGATGGAAATGTTAAAGAAAAAAAGAACTATCAAAAAGGTAGTAAAAGCTTTAAAAAAAGCATCTAAAGCACATGCTGGTCAAGCTAAAATGCTAAAGGGAGTTATAAATGGCAAGAAGAGATCCTAAAGTAGGCACAGGTAAAAAACCAAAAGGCTCTGGGAGGAGACTATACACAGATGAAAATCCTAGAGACACTGTTAGAATTAAGTTTGCGACCCCTACGGATGCTCGTAAAACTGTGGCGAAAGTTAAACGAATCAGCAAGCCATACGCGAGAAAAATACAAATTCTCACGGTTGGTGAACAGAGAGCCAAGGTTATGGGTAAGGCAAAGGTGGCAAGCATATTTAAAAAAGGTAAAGAAGCAATTAGGAAAGGGAAAAAAACATGAGTAAAAGATCAGCTATGTTGGCTTCGCTTAGAGCCAGATATGAAGCAGATATTGCAGAGGCAGATACTACAATAAACATCTATTTAGATAATCCTGTGGCAATAGGAGAACACCCACAACACTTGGAGGAGATAGATAAATTATTAAGTAAAATAGCAGATGCAAAAGATAAAATGGAAGCATTGGAGGCTTTTGAATAATGCAAGATCTAGAACTAGTAACTAAAATACAAAGACAATTAAAACAACTTTATCAGAATATTGGTGATTCAATGATTAGTGGTGGGGTTGACAATATGGAAAAGTATAAATATATGTTAGGACAGGCACATGCCTATGAATATATTTCTCAGGAAATCTCTAACCTGCTAAACAAGAAGGAGCAAAAAAATGAGCAAGGAACAGTTATTGACCTCGAAAAACGAGGTCCCAAAGCATAAAAACGCTTTGGAAGAAAAGTATAAAGAACAAAAAGTCGAGTCTGTTGAAGAGGCAAAAAGAATAGATGAGACTAATGTTGGATCAATTAAAGATGAATTACCACAACCATCTGGTTGGAGGCTTTTAGTTTTACCTTTTACACCAAGAGAAAAAACTAAAGGCGGTATTATTATTGCGCAAGAATCTTTGGACAAAGCACGAATCGCTACGAATTGTGGTTATGTTGTAAAGATGGGACCAATGGCGTACGGAGATAAAGAAAAATTTCCAACAGGCCCTTGGTGCAAACAAGGAGATTGGGTGATCTTTGCAAGATATGCTGGATCACGATTACCAATAGAAGGTGGAGAAGTCCGTCTTCTTAACGACGACGAGGTTTTGGGTACAATTAAAGATCCAGAATCTGTGTTGCATTACATTTAACATAGGAGGAGACTATGCAAGAAGAAGAAAACAAAAGCGGTATTCCGATGGTTGATATAGATACCTCTGGTCCTGGAGCTGACGTAGAGTTAGAAGAACAGAAACCAGAAGGTGAAGTAGAAACTAAAGAGGAAGACTCTAGTTCCGCGCCACAAGTGGAGGAGACTAGAGAAGAGAAAGCAGAGGGCAGCGACGCGCAGCCAGAGGCTAAAAAAGAAGATAAGCCTGAAGAAAAGAAAGAAGAATTAGAGACGTACAGTAAGGACGTGCAAAGAAGAATTGCTAAACTTACAAAAAAATGGAGAGAGGCACAAAGACAAGCTGATGAAGCTTTAAAATTTGCCGAAAACCAAAAACAACAAAAAGAAAAGCTTCAAAAGAGGTATTCTAAAGTTGAACAAGCTGGTGTTAAAGATAGAGAACAGAGAATTACATCTGGTCTACAAGCAGCAGCGGCTAAGTTAGCAGCAGCTAAAGAGGCAGGAGATCTTGCCGCTGAAGTTGAAGCTAATAAAGAGATTGCTAGACTTGGATATGAAGAAGCAAGACTAAATGAAGCAAAAGCAGCATATGAAGATATGGCTAAAGCTGAACCAAAAGAGCAGGAAATACCAAAAGTATCTCCTCAACAAACAGCTGCACCTGATCCTAAAGCGGAAGCATGGGGAGCTAAAAACAAGTGGTTTGGTACAGATACAGCTATGACATACACTGCATTTGATCTACATAAGAAACTAGTGGATGAAGAGGGTTTTGACCCTGCTTCAGATGAATATTATTCGGAAATAGATAAGAGAATAAGACTTGAATTTCCAAATAAATTTGATACAACTAATGAAAATACGACCAAACCTACACAAATAGTAGCTTCAGCGAAGCGAAGTGTTAACAAATCAGGTCGCAAAACTGTGAGACTCACACCTTCTCAAGTTGCTATCGCTAAAAAATTAGGAGTGCCATTAGAAGAATATGCGAAACAAATGAAAATCACGAAGGAGGTATAGCATATGGAAAACGATAAAATAAAGACCCCGCGTGCGAGCCAGTCTAGAGAAAAAGATAAAAGACCTACGACTTGGACTCCACCATCATCACTTGATGCACCACCTGCGCCAGACGGCTTTAGGCATAGATGGATAAGAACTGAAGTTTTAGGTTTCGACGATACCAAAAACATGTCAGGTAAAATTAGATCTGGATGGGAATTAGTGAGAGCTGATCAATATCCCGATCAAGATTATCCAAGCTTAAAAGAAGGTAAATACGCAGGAGTCATAGGAGTTGGTGGCCTAGTGTTGGCTAGGATACCGGAAGAGGTTGCCAAAGCTCGAGAAGATTATTTTGCACAGCAAACTAAAGATCGAGACGATGCAGTTAACAACGACCTTATGAAGGAGCAACACTCTAGCATGCCGATTAATGCTGAGAGACAAAGTCGTGTAACTTTTGGTGGTACGAAGAAATAATTTCTTTGCGATACCAAGATAGCGCGATTCATAAACAATAAACTATGTCTTAGGAGGACACTATTATGGCAAATAAAGACTCAGCTTTTGGATTAAGACCCATTGGCAAAGTTGGTCAGAATAGAGACAACCAAGGTTTATCTGAGTATGATATCGCAGCTTCTGCAACAGCGATTTTCCAGAATGACCCTGTCGAAATGGCAGCAACTGGAACAATAACTGTAGCGGCAGCAACAGATACATTACTAGGATCACTTACGGGTGTTTTCTTTACTGACGCATCAACAAGCAAACCTACATTTGCTAATCACCTAAAAGGCTCTAATACCGCTACGGATATTAAAGGCTTTGTGGCTGATGACCCTTATGAAAGGTTTGAAATACAATCCGACGACGCCACAGCAGCGGCAGATGTCGGTTTAAACGCTGATATTGTGTACGCATCAGGCGCTTCACCGAACTTCGTTTCGAAAGTGGAGTTAGATCATTCAGATCTTAAAACTGGTACAGCACAATTAAGAGTACTTGCGATATCAAAAGATATCGAGAATAACGAAGCAGGTTCTGCTAACGTTAACTTGGTAGTTATGATTAACGAGCACTTCTTAAAAGGCACAACAGGTATATAATAGGATA
>VTLG01008341.1_pt1 | contig 13203 bp, 14 predicted proteins | sample 4694571 | NCBI WGS metagenome assembly VTLG01 (sample SAMN12604809, study PRJNA352737) | marine metagenome | biome: ENVO:00000447; feature: ENVO:00000209|ENVO:00000569|ENVO:01000036; material: ENVO:00002151; isolation source: viral sequences binned using virsorter ... | reverse complement strand
CTGCTAGTTCCTCGTCGCTACTATCTAGTATCCGGATATTAACGGTATAGCTATCTGCGGCTCCGGTGCTGTCACCGCAACGAAAAGCCGAACCGGACCATTCACAATTTTGCATGTCGATGGTGCTATCTAATGTGATGCCATTATCAAGTTTATCGGTTGTTGAAGTAATGGTATTACTAGACGTTTGACCGGTGCCATCAATGCCTACCAACGTTGCTGTGGACGTAATTTTTAAATCATGCGCAGCTTCAACAGCTTTGTCATAGGTGAAAAATGCACCACATCCACCGTTCTGACCGTTAGCTGTATCGCAGGTGATGGCAAAGCCATCTAAAGTGGTATTATTACTCATGGTCGTATCTGAAGTATTGTCGGATATGACTGGAGCAGTTCCGCTGTTATAAGAGCTGACTGAATTGCCAGCATTAGGTAAAATGTTTCCAGTGACTACGTTTTCTGCTTTAGCAACTGTGTTAGAAAAACAACTTGCTAATGCATAGCAACAGAAAAAAAGTATTGCGAGTGCTTTAATTTTGATTTTGAACTCATCCATTTAATTTTATCTAGTGTGAAGTTCAGGTTTAGGTAATTTAGGTTCAACTTTTTCTCTTAATTTCATACGTTTAACGTATGCTTTATAATCAGGTCTTTCAAATTCATATCTTTCCCATAATTTCATTGCTTCTTTACCAATACGTCCATCGATTGGACATGGTGTTCCTGCTTGTATCATGCTTTCAAATACTCTTTCATCTTGGCAAAGAATCGCAACTGCTGCAACTTTCATACCAAAGTCATTTAAAATTCTTGCTAATTTAAGTCGTTCACAGTTTTTGTCAATAAAATGTTTTCCACCGCTAACACCAATACCAAATGTTTGTAAGCCTGCTGATGCTCCCACAGCGCATACATCTTGTGTCATAGAATTATACGATGGTGCTCCTGCTGTTGGGGGTGCACTTCTTATGTCTGAATTAGATGTATTATTTGTTGTCGAAGAACTAGAGCTTCCGGATTCATAGGTTGTAGCACCACCGGTATATCCACCTTCAATGGCTGTGTTAGATCCAGAAACATTGGTTTGTGTTGAGCCTGCATAGGCGTTCGTTGAACACACCAATAGTATTAGGAATAATAACGTAGATAAATATTTCATTGTTTCTCCTAGAAACAATTCATTTTATCTATTTCAGTTGGTTTCCCGTTTTTAAAGAACCATACATAGCTAGATACAACATTGCCTTCATCAGTGACAACACATTTTTTGCCCACCGAGCAGGCGCTTAATGCAAATAGTAATGCTAATACTAAATATATTTTACTCACATGCCTCACAGTCTTGGGTGCTATCAATAACAACACCACCGGTTTCATAAGTTTTATCTTCTTCTCGTCCATTACATTCACAGTTCTCACACTTACAGTCTGCGTGATCTGCTTCTATGCAATGACATAGATGATTACATTTTTTACAAACTCTATTTTCCATTTTTTTCTTTAGGTAATCCACTTGCTAGCCATTTAATAAATTTACTCCATGGCAAACAAATTATACCCAATATTTTTTTAATCATCCTTGTTCTCCTCAATGCCGTAGAAGAATTTGTCCGAGTCCTCAGTTCTCCATCTACGACTATTTTCAACAGTCCAATCACTGGTTTGTACCTTCCAATCAGTCGGAACCTCATCTTTTACAGTAAAAGATGGAATGCTCCATATTAATCTATTGTTTGGCTGAGCCGCATAGTTCCCGTTCTCCAGGGCTAGTATGTGTGCGCACTTATGTTCGTGCGGAATTTCGGAATGATCCGTATCTACTATATTACCTTCTGGATGGCCCCAGTCAATAGTAAAAAGGTAATTTCCGTAATACCATTTCTTATCTTTTCCTATATATTTTCCGGATTGTCCGCTTAAGATGTCGTAAGTAGTAATAGCAGGATAATAACTAAAACTGTTCCAAAGCTCCAACTCGTCAAGTCGCATCCTAGGAACCTTTTTGACATCAAAGCCTCTTTGTATGAAGGCGCTAATCGGTAAACGATAGAAGACAGCCCCGTTCTCCATAATTGCGTGAAAGAGTATGGCATTTCCTGTAATCGATGCAAGACCAAAGATAATACAGTCTTCCACTTCTCCAAAGTGGGCCTTAAGATCATAGAGATATTCTCTCCTGACCTGTGCATAGGTCGCAGGAATATTTGCGTTCAAGTATGCCATCTATCATAAAATCCTTATAGTGCTGCGATTATTAAAATCACAAGTACAACACCTGCACCGATCACCATTTTTCTGTGATCTTTCCACATGTGTTCAATTGCTTCTTTTATCATTTCCATGTTTCCTCCTATATTATCAAAAAAAGTTTTTATCAATATCTTCTTCATCAAACTTATCAATACTACCCCAATTTTCTCCACTTTCATAGTCTACTTTATTAGGTATTTCAAGCTCAACTGCTTCCTCCATGATCTTTTTAACTTCTTTTGCTTGTTTCTCATCTTTAATGGAAATATTTAATTCATCGTGTACTTGAATCATTGGTGTTATTCCAGCTTTAAAAAGATGTGTCATAGCTGTCTTCGTCATGTCAGCGGCTGATCCTTGAATTAACCTATTTAAAGCTTTGTAAGTAAAAGCTCTTTTAATATTACCTGAACCATTTTCTCTAGAAGCTTCTTCCCAAGTATCATAAAGTTCTCTTCTATCCCAATCTTTTGGTTCCCACTTATCAAACCTACAAAGTCTTCCTCCTATGGTTCTAATCTGTCCAGAATTTTGAGCCCTATTCATGACCTGATTCATTAATTGTTTAACGAAAGGAACTTTTGCGTGATAGTCTCCAATGAGAGCCTTGGCTTCTTCCTCATTATTAATTCCTAATTGATTTTGAAGTTTAGCTTGACCCATTCCATAAAATAAACCTAAATTAATTGTTTTAGCTTCTTTACGCTCTAAGCCTGCAATTTTTGCCACAATTGAATGAAAATCTGCAGTAGAATCTTCGGCTCTATATTCTTTGACAATGTCATCAAGTCCAGTGATTCCTGGTGTTCGTAAAGCATAATGTACGACAAGACGAGGTTCCTGTTGGCTATAATCAAAACAACCCCATTGTTCTCCTTTAGAATTAGGTAAAAAAATTGAACGTATTCCCATACCAAATTCGTTATAGTTTGGTAGTTGTTGTAAATTAGGACGAGCATAACTTAATCTTCCTGTAAGTGTCCCTCCTTGATCTCCTTTTAATTGATTTATGTCTGCGTGTATTTTACCATTCACCACGTAATTCTTAATTGTTTCTATAAACGTGTTTCGTAATTTATCAACTGATCTAGCAGTAGCTATATTTCTAAGAATTCGATGACTGTGGTTGGACAGCCAATTCTTTGTAAAAGAAGGTGCTTTAGTTTTTTCTGTTCTTTCATAGTCTGTAATTTTTAATTTATCACAAATTTTAGCTATACTTCTTGCCGCCCAGATTTCAGGATACATTCCTGTTTGTTCTTTAACGGATTTTATACAAGAATCATAAGTTTGTTTAAGTTTTTTTTCTAAAATTTCTACTTGAGTTTCACTTACTTTTACGCCGTTCCATTTCATTTCAACCAAACAAGGAAGAACATCGTTTTCTAATTCCAATACAGCGTGTAAGTTTTGAGAGTTAATTTCTTTTTTTAATTCTTGCCACAAAGCAAGAGTAATTTCTGCATCCTTTTCGGCATATTCACCTACAAACAATGAAGGAAGTTTATACATTTCGGCTTTTGGATCAATTCCCCATTCTTTGGCAGCTTCCTGAAGAGCGTATTCATTTTTTCCCATTCCGGTATATTCTCTAGCAACTGTATTAAGATCAAATCTTCTACGATTTTCATTTACTAAAGCTGCAGCTACCATGGTATCAATGATAGTTCCGTGGACCGTGAGCCCTAGTCGACGAATCCATAAGACGTCATAGGTAGCATTATGGAATATTTTCATTGCAGGAGTTTTTAAAACATCAGTAAACCATTTTAAAACTCGTTTACGACTCATGTTTCCTCCGCCTTCATGAGCAATCGGGTAGTAGCCACACCAATCTTTAACCGCAACGGCAACACCAACGACATCACCTCCGCCGCGCACGGAGCAAGAACCTTTTGTTGTTAATTCAGGATCTTTAGTTTCTAAGTCAATTGCAATTTCGTCATATTTAGATAAGTCAGGATATTCTTTGGGTGTGCACCATTCAGATTTAGCTTTAAAAAGAGAAGGCTGTCTCATTTATTTACCTTCCATTTTTTATATCCCTCTATCCACGGTTCTTGTTTTTCTTCTTCGTAATCTCTTTCAATAATCATATCTATAAAATGTTTTGCCTTTAACAAATCTTGCTTTCCTCCTTTATCTTGATGGCGTAAAATATATTTAATAACACAACCTTCAGGATATAGCAACTTGTTCTCCACAACAAATTCACTCGGCTGAATTTTATATTTTAAATAGTGTTTTCCACCGATCTGCTTTTTATACGCGCTCATAGTTTCCCCATACCTCTCTTTCCATTCTCATTATAAACCTGTAAAAATCGTTTTCGCTCATATATTCAATAACGGAAAATAATTCTCCGATTTTTTAATGGCAGGTTCAAATAAATACAGCTCATGTTTTGCTCTTGTTATTCCGACATAAGACACACGGACTTCTTCATCTTGTTCTAAAGGTGTCCCTTGCTTGAAGTTCTTATAAGAAGGCCATGTCCAAACTGTAGACATCACGACGATATCTCTTTCCATTCCTTTAACGCCATGAATAGTTGAAACTAAAATATCCGTTTTTTCAAATGTAGGGTCTAGTTGATATGCTGTTTTTAAATAATTATTATAGTCAGCTTGGTCTGTATATAAAGCTTTTGGTTTTTTATGACTTACAACTCGTTCAGTTCTAAAATCAAAGACGTCAAACCATTCTTTATTAATGTCTGCTAAAACGTAATATTTTTCTTTTAAATCTTTGAAAGTAAATAAGTTGTCCGGGTTTTTAAAAGCTTCTGGCCAACGATGGGTATTGGTAAGTGCTGTTTTTTTGCCAAACTTTACTAAATTTTCTTTTAAAGGTTTAATTAATCTCGAGACTTCTGGTCCTTTAAGTCCTTCACCCTTTTGTAGCTTGTGCCAATTAGTAATTGTTCCTTTTACAGAGTCTTTTACACTAGATATAAATCGTCTTCCTTCAAGTTCATTTGATTTTTGTTGCCAGACCAATCCTTTATCTTTTAGATAACGAACAAAATGCTCGCACTTATTCCAACTGCGGGCAGACATAATCATATTGGCTCCTACTTTTATTTTATCATCGATTTCTTCTAATGAACTAATGCTTTCTAAAACACCCTCTTCGCTTTTTTTGCATTCATATTTATTTCCCAAACGTGTTTCAATATTAGACACGACTCGTTGAGCCAGGTTATATATTTTAACTGGAAGCCGGTGTGTTTGTGGAAGATACTCTCTTTTTCTACATGGCCATTTTTGAAATATTCGTACATCAGAGCCTTTCCAACCATAAATAGCTTGATCATCATCTCCAGCCAGGTATAATTCTTCGGAATTTTTTGAAAGTTTTGCAACAACCTTCCATTCAAGCCGAGATAAATCCTGACACTCATCGACTATCAAAACTTTATAGGTATCAAAAAAAACTTCTGGGCTTAAAGCTTTATGAAGCATGTCTTCAAAATCAATAACATTATTTTGTTTTTTATAATGAGTGTACTGTGTGTAGACATATTCAATTTCGTCTCGTTGTAATTTATCATAACCATGATTTCGACAAGAATCGTAGTATTTAATTAATCCTTTTAAGTCCGTAGTTCTATTGTGACGAGCTAAACCCACCAATTGTAAAATTAAACCAACTTTGTGATCTTCCGTTTCATTCCAGACTGCAAAATCTTCTTTTTGTTCTTCGTCATCATATTCAGCTGTATTTATTTTTATCCAATTGTTCGGATCAGTATTGAGTTTTTTCTTAAATTCTTTTTTATGCGACCTTTGTAAAACGTCATAACCTTCCCCGCCGATAGCATTATAGCAATACGCATGAATCGTTTGAATACTATCTGTTTGCATGGAAGAATAATTAAATTTTTCTTCACAAAGCTTTTTCAAATGATCAACGGTAGCTTTAGCAAAACCAACTAAAAGAACCTGGTCAGGAGTAAGGCCATTATCAAATTGAACTTTTAGTTTTTCTAATAACTTATGAGTTTTTCCGCATCCAGGGCCTCCAATTATTTTTCTTCTTTCTCTATAAAATTTATCCATTAGTAAGGACTCTCCTCTTCCTGTCCAAAATCGATGTCATCATGTTTAACTTTTTCTTTCTTTATAACTTCTGGATCTATGACATAAACCCATTTTTTAACATTCTCGTCAATGTGAAATTTTTCTCTGCTAACGCCTTCAGTTTTTTTCAACATTTGATGAGTAATATCTTTTGTTATTTCCCAGTCGTTAGTTTTTAAAAATTTATAAAAAGAATCAAAGGTAAATTTAACTAGACCATTTTCTTCGTGAAAAGGTCTACCAAAAATAAGGTTTTTCTTTTCTGTTGTTCTTCTAGAATTAAAACAAAATGTTTGTATAAAAGTTTTAAGTTGAAGTTGAGGTTGACTTTCTTCTGGAGCATCAATCGGTGTTGCTTTTGTTTGCAGCATTCTTAATTGTTCATCCCAATTTTTTGTTTTGGGAGGAGTTTTGCCGGTTTGTTCTGTAGCTGCTTCACGGGCTAAATCTTGTCTTACTAATTCTTTAGAATAAAGTCTAACTTCATCTCCATTAAACCCTAAATACCAAATTTTTGGACTTGATTTAACATAGGATAAAGGTCCGAGAACAACATCTTGAGTTGCGCCTCCACCAACACCAAATTTTCTAAGAATACATTTAGCTCTATCACAATGAGGTTTTAGCCAATCTGAGTTACATCGATATGGATAATCTCTTTTTTCTCGAGAGCCAATAACTCCTTTAATTTCATCAAATGGTAATCCAGTTCCAACTGGATCAAAAAATTTTTTATTATATTCCCCAACCTTATCTTTCCAATTTTCTGGATATCGTAACTTAATGTATCGTGTCATATCCACTAAAGTTTCATTTCTAACTTTTTTCTCTACACCAAATTTAGCTAAAGCCTGAAAACAAGGTGGACCATCTTTAAACCAGTCACCTGTTTCTCCTTCATCAATATTTGATTTTAATTTTTTTAATTGTCCTGGTGTAATTTTATTTTTTTCGTACGCTTCAAAAAATTCTTCTAATGTAGCTTTGCTTCCATCTTCTTTAATCATGTATCTTTGAGTGTTTGCAACATTATGATAAGGAAGATTAATCCAACTACCCGCCGAACCTTTTTCTAAATTTAGATATTTTTGAACTGGAAAAATTTTATCTGGTTGTTCTACTCCAAAAATATTTTTAATTGAGTGAAGTTTTTCTCTCATTAACAAGGCAGGAACTTCCTCTGTTAAGAAAATGTAAAGATGTATTCCGCCGCTTTTTGATCGAAATGCAATTACTGGAACATTTAAACTTTTTAATTTTTTGAATAACTCTGGTATGGAAGGTTTATAGTTGTCTAAATCAATAGCACCCCAATTACATTTACTATTCTTGTTAATTGGACATAATCCTAGACTATCTGCTTCAACTAACCCTTTATTAGTTTTAACCTTAAATTTTTTACCTTCAAGGTGAGCTTTCCACATTTCAATAGTGTGTGGGTAGTTTGAGGTTTTTGAAGTTCCGGATTTCTTTCCATTACCTTCTTCATAATCGGCAATGTGATATCCGAATCTTTCGTCTAATCCCAAAAATATCTTTCTAAATCGTTCTACATTCATATTATTAACGGGGCGGCTTAAGTCTCCCGCTACCGCCCCTTTATTCCTCTGCAAAGGAAATCTTTAATAAGGTGATTTCGATTCAGATTCTTCAGTTCCGTGTTTCGCGATTACTGCTCCAGTGTTAACTTTTTCGGAGAAGCCTTTCGCAATACTGTAAACTGATTGATCTTTTACAGGACCGATTAAAGACACATCCCAACCGTACCATGTTCCTTTGTCATTAGACATTTGAACAGTTTTTAGATTATAAATGTGACTATATGTAGGCGGCGTGAACAATCCGTTCTTGCCCTTCATTTTAATACCCATCATCAACGAGTTCCATTTTCGACTAATTTTTAATTGAGTCGCTTTCATAGAAACTAATGCTGTTGTTGGAGTATCGCCTAAAAGAAGTACAAAATGACTAGCCGTTGTATCAAGATAATTACCATTTGGTAATCTATCTTTATTATCTTTCCCTCTTATCGTCTTAGGAAGATCATCTCCGGCTTCATAAATATTTACAGGGGCTCCTGTACTTGTACCTCTTTCTTGCCATTCAATGTATTGTCGTTTGTAATAAACGGGCAATACATTTACACCCTTGCTCCCATTGTAAAGTTCGTTAGTCACAGTATTGATAATCATGCCAGGTTCTGCACCTTCAACATGTTTACTATTCTGTTTATTTACTTCGGGAGACAATTGACCCAGAACTTTTAGAAAAGGTAGTGCAAGATCATCTTGCGCTATGTTCTGAGAACCTTTGTTTGCATCAGCTTCAAAATTAACTGTCGCTAATGCTCCTGCATTCTCACGTTTCGTGATTTCTGCTTTTTGGTTCATTGTTATTGTTTCCTTGTTAGTTTGGTTCGGTTTCCTACGAACACGTTAAAAATATCCATGGGCATTTCAAGATTATTCTCGATACGCTCACGGACTAGTGCTTTGAGAGTCATGGGCTCAACCTTCAACTTTTGTGTCGGTTGAAACCCTTGACCCTTCGCAAGGTTAGCATATTCTGCCGCCTTGTTATCTTCGCCACGACCAAAGGAAACGGAGATCTCATTCTTTATAATATCTCCTAGGCCATTTTGACGAAGCCAACTATACGCCGACTCTCTATTTTTGATAGAGATATTCGCCGAATAATACGGTTTCACATCAACTGCAGATCCATCTGCAAGTTTGAGAGATGATAACCCCATTTCACTTAAAAGTGTAGGGATAACTTCTCCTGAAATTCGTTCAATTTCTTTTTCTTTGTCTTTTAAAGCTTGTTCCTCTGCTTTAACTTGATCTTCTAAATCTCTTAACTTTTTAACTTGGTTTGCAAGAGATTTTATATTTTCTGTTCGATCCAAAACTTCTGTTTGGTCGGTTTCCATTTGATTTATTAACTCACTCATCTATTTTTCCTTTCTCGTATAAGTTTATTTCTAGCGGATAATACACTTTCTCTTGTCTGTCCCATTTTAATAAGTTGAATCTGCCGCTGTTTATATCAGATGCAATAGTACATGCCAAGCCTATAATTGCTGGATCACCTGAAAGTAATAAATAATCTTTTGATGTGTAATTTTTTAATAGTCTTCTTAATTCAAAAATAACAGGACCAGGACTTAAAACAATTTGTGCATTTTCTTTCAAAAGAACTTTTAGTTTACCATATTTTAAAGCACCCATAATATTAAATTTAGGACGACCAATACTTGTGCCTGGTAGTTCTTGTATAACGTAAACAACAGGTTCGCTTGTCTTTATGTCTTTATATTCACTCATAACTTTCTTGACAAGTTATAGGACTTTATTGTATACAAGTCAATAGAAAGAATAAATGAACTATAAATTTAAAACGAAGCCGTATGCGCATCAATTAAAAGCGCTTGAAATGTCCTGGAATAAAGAGGTGTTTGCTTATTTTATGGAAATGGGGACTGGTAAATCGAAGGTTTTACTAGACAACGTTGCTATGCTCTTTGACAAAGGCAAAATAGATAGTGTCTTAATTGTGGCGCCAAAGGGTGTTTACAAAAATTGGTATGCTTCTGAAATACCAGAACATTTAGCAAAACATATTGATAGAAACGTCGTACTATGGAAAGCTCTTATTACTAAAGAGCAGAAATGTAAGTTAGATTCTCTTTTTGAGCAGGATTTTACTAAATTACACATTTTCATTATGAATGTTGAAGCTTTGTCGACTAAAAAAGGTCTTGATTTTGCTCGTCAATTTTTAAATGTTAAAAGGGCCTTATTTGCTGTTGATGAATCTACAACTATTAAGAATCCAGGAGCTAAAAGAACTAAAAATATTTTAGGATTATCTAAAATGGGTAAATATAGAAGAATATTAACAGGATCACCTGTTACTAAATCTCCTTTAGATTTATATACACAATGTCATTTCCTAGATCCTTTTTTATTAGATTTTACCTCTTATTATGCTTTTAGAAATAGATATGCAGAACTGAGAACTGCTAATTTTAGTGGAAGATCAGTTCAAGTTGTGACGGGATATAAAAATTTGGCTGAATTAGCTGAAACCTTAAAATCTTTTTCGTATCGTGTATTAAAAGATGATTGTTTGGACCTTCCTCCAAAAACATTTATGAAAAGAGTCATACAGCTCACACCTGAACAAAAAAGAGTTTATGAACAAATGAAAAAAACGGCTCTTGCTACACTCAATGGTAAAATGGTGACTACAATGAATGTCATTACTCAATTGATGAGATTGCAGCAAATTACCTGTGGTCATTTTAAAGCAGATGATGATTCAATACAAAATGTAAAGAATAACCGTATTACAGAATTAATGGATGTACTGGAAGAAGTTGAAGGTAAAGCCATTATATGGGCTCATTGGCGTCATGATATTGACACAATTGTAGATACACTAGAGGATAAGTATCCAGGTTCTGTGGTAACATATTATGGTGACACGACGACTGAAGATAGACAGAAAGCTATTAAGAAAATACAAGACCCAGAAAGTAAAGTACGATTCCTCGTTGGCACCCCACAGACCGGTGGTTATGGAATTACCCTTACAGGTGCGTCCACCATGATTTACTATTCTAATGGTTACGATTTAGAAAAACGTCAACAATCTGAAGCACGAATTGATCGTATTGGTCAGAAAAAACCGATGACTTATATTGATATTATTGCGGAGGATACTGTCGACGAAAAAATCGTGAAGTCCCTCCGCAAAAAAGTTAATATCGCCACAGAAATTATGGGCGAAAAACTTAAGGCTTGGATTTAATCCCTCAAAATGTAGGATATACGCGCGACGCGTTGTAATTTTTGATATCCCCTATTTTACCGTTATTTTTTTAGGTTTTTTGTCTTCTGGCGGATTGTAATTCAAATCCACTTTCAACATTCCGTCTTCTAGTTTAGCTCCTGTACATTCAACGTATTCTGACAATTGTAATTGTCTTTTAAATGAACGCATGGCTATACCTTTATGAACAAAGTCCTCTTTACCTTCAGGACCTTCTCCTTCAATTGATAAGATTCCATCTTGAACCTCGACTTCAATGTCAGATTTTTTATAACCTGCTAAAGCCATTTCAAGAACGTACTTATCCTTCCCGACTTTCTTTATATTATAATGTGGAAAGCCAGTGTTGATTGTAGGCAGACGATTGAAACGTTCAAAGAACGATTCAAAACCAATTGCATTATTTAGGAAATTGTTTAAGTTTATTAGATCAGTCATATAACCTCCTTTGTTAGACAGTTAATAATAGGGCCCCTAAAGCACCCTTGATCTATATATAGTTTATTTTAGATAAATTGCAAGTGTTTATAAACAAGTACCACCATGCATTTTACAGAACGCGACGATTAGAATTACAAGTATAATGATTAACTCGTAACGCTTTATGTTGCGCTTAAAAAATGTTTTAATTTTTTCCATTACGAAGTCCCTAGTAAAGTTAAAATGATGGCCCCAAGCCCTCCTAAGAGCCAGTATAAAAATCGGTCCATTTTAATATGTAGTTTGTCTATATCTTCATGCATATGTTTTAAATGGTTTTGCTTTATATTGAACACTTCTCTCTTGAGACCTTTAATGTGTCCATATAAAGCGATAATATGCTCGCTAATTGTGTTAGGTTCCTTGGCCATTACGCCTGTCCCCTCTGTTTTAGTCGCATAGCTTTTTCAGAATTTGACAATAAAGCATTCTCAGTGTGCGTCAACCCCGTTCTTGGAGAAATATTTTGATTTACTTGCGCCACCTGTCTAGCGTCTACTGCTGGTGTTGGTGGTAAAGGTGTCTGGCTTCTTTGGCCAGTAAAAGGAGTAACGTAAGGCATAACTTTTTCCTTAAGGAAAGGCACCGCTTTGTCTAAGAACGTTGATTCTCTTACTGGTCTACCTCTCTCATCTCTTATTAATTTACCTTTTTCATCTCTTTTGTATCCTTCTTCTTCAGGCTTGTATCCACCTTCCATTTGTTTAGTTTCTTTGTTGTAGGTCTCAGGAAAGAATTCTTTATCTTTCCAGTCATCAATAACATCTTTAAGTTCATCCTTTGGATAAACAAAGTCTTCATCAAGAACATAGCCTGTTGTCTGATTGCTTTTTTGTTCAGCAACATTTTCTAACGTCTCAACTTTTCTTTCGAATCTAGGTTCAGAAAAATTAATTGGTGTAAATTCTCCGTCGAGAAGATTATTAATTAATTTATTATTCATACCACCTTTTCTAAGAATTTCTTTTACATCATCTTCATCAAGATCTAACATCATTAAATCTTTTAGTTTAATATAAAAATCTCTTTGAATATTAAATGCCTTTTCTTGCATTGCATTAAACTCATCAACCATCACAGAAGGTGGACGATCGATATAACCTTTTGCTTTATAAAATTTACTAGTCTCATCGGCATCTCTGTTCAGACGATTTGCTTGAGAAGCTAGCCAGCTTAAATCTTTTTTAGCATCAATTCTTATGATTCTAGTTCCTGTAAGTAAGGCTAGAAGTTCATCTTGCCATTTCATAGGAAGACCTGCTCCAGATACATCACCTTTAAATCCTCCGTAAAGTTTAGCTCCGCTTGCAGTGATACCGGGATTAGCTCCTTTTAAAATATGAACAAGCGACTTGTTAAATTTATCTCCCAATTCATCTGCATCAGTATAAATTCTTGCGCCCTCTCCTGTTTTACCTCCACGGCCACCAATTAAAAAGTTACCACTGACCACATCTAAAACTCTTTCACCACCAATGGCTGGTGAAATGAAAGGTTCTAAAAGTTCCATTAGCGGGCCCTCAGGATCAAACATTTGAGACATAACATAATCATC
>VTLG01017028.1_pt1 | contig 13204 bp, 18 predicted proteins | sample 4694571 | NCBI WGS metagenome assembly VTLG01 (sample SAMN12604809, study PRJNA352737) | marine metagenome | biome: ENVO:00000447; feature: ENVO:00000209|ENVO:00000569|ENVO:01000036; material: ENVO:00002151; isolation source: viral sequences binned using virsorter ... | reverse complement strand
TGAAGCCAACGCCAGCGACTTTACAGACAGGCAGTTGGATTTAATGCAAAGGGGCGTGGTTAAACAAATGTCTTTCGGGTTTTTAACTATCCGTGACGAATGGAACCAAGAAGCACAGCCCGTAGAGCGGACGTTGCTGGACATAGACTTGCGGGAAATTAGCCCCGTGACTTGGCCAGCCTACAACCAAACAAATGTAGCGGTAAGGAGTGCCGAAAAAGCTGGTTTGACTATACAAGAAAAAAGCCAACCAACAGAAACAAAAGAGCACGATTTTGACACGGCGCTAAAAAAGAAAAAACTGGATTTGTTGTTGGTAGATGCCAACATAGATGAATAGCCCAATATCCAAGGCAAGCTCGTTGCCAGCGATTAGCGTTGGTATGGCCATTAGCATATTGGTCGGCACTTGGGTTGCTGGTGCCCGTTTCGAGGGCATGGAGCGGGCCGACGCCCAAAGTGTTGTGCTTATACAGGACGTTGCAGACCGCCAGCGGAAATACATAGGTACGCAAGGGCTATTGACACAACAAATAGCAGACTTGACCGAAAGGATAACCGAGCTGGAAAAAGAACTAGCTGTTTTTAAGGCGGTTAAATAAAAAAACCCCAGGGGTTGTAGCCCCTGGGGTTAACCAGTTTCCTCAAGCTGGTTTGGTTTAGTTTTTACCATAGCAAAGGTGTGGGCCTGTTCTGTCGGCTAACCTTTCCACCAGGCGGTTGCCCACCCGCTCAAAAATCTTAACGTCTGATTTTTTTACGTCGTGGAAAAGGCCGTAGTCTTCTACAGCATGATCCATCGTGTATTCTTTGCTGAGTTGCCAAAAGTAAAATTCTTCATGCTCTTCCGCCCATTGCAGTTTTACGTCGTAAAAACGAGTAGTGCCAGTTTCTCCCCAGCCGTTTTCTACCTGTATTACAAACTGAAATTCGTAGTCGGTATCGGTCAAGCTGGTTAGGGGCTTTGTTGTTTTTTCCATGTAGCGGATGCCGTCTGTGCATAAGTGGTGCCTGTTGTAGTCGCTTGCTCTGTGGTCGTTGTAAGCCATTTTGTAACTCCTGTAGGTTGTAGGTTTTTTTAACTATATATAAGATAGGTAATTCTTTTACTTTACGCAAGGGGCAACAAACACATTGCTCAAAAACTTGTAAGATTGTGCCAGCTAGTTTATTTTTAATCAGTTGGGTAACAGGCTCGACGGAGCAACAACTGTAGCCCAGTGTGACGCAGAGTGTGACGCCAGACGCACACGACTGCCTCTGTTTACCATTTTGTTAACGTGGGCCAGAAGGCATCGTGTCTACTGGCTCCCTATTTTACGGGAAAAGTTTATGGACACTCGAGCAACAGCGAGGGCGCTAAAAACAGAGTTGGAAGTTTTAGTGCAAACCTCGGAAGCCGAGGGTCGGCTAATGACTGACGACGAAAAAACTTTGTACGACACAAAGTTCGCAGAGTTAGAAGCCACCCTTGAGCAAATCAAGCGACAAGATTTGCTTGCCGAGATGAATACTTCTTTCGAAGAGCCAGCAACGGCAACTATTGGTGCAAGGGCGGCACAGCCACCAACAGAAGAAGCCGACGCAGACGTCGAAGTTCGCATGGGCAAAGACAGGCAAAACGAAAGAGGGTTCGATAACATTGGCGAGCAGTTGGGTGCTATCGCACATGCGGCACACCCTGAAAGCAGGAATGGCAGTATTGACAAACGCCTATTCTTTTTGCAGGAAAGAGGCGGGAACCCAGAAGGCGAAAAAAGAGCCAGCGGTGCTAGCGAAGGTGTTGCTAGTGACGGCGGATTTTTGGTGCAATCTGATTTTTCAGAAACCATCTTGAGCCATGTTTACGACACTGGCCAAATTAGTAGCAGAGTAACACGCACTCCAATCGGGCCGAATTCCAACGGACTCACGATGAACACAGTCGACGAATCTAGCCGAGTCAACGGCTCTCGCTATGGTGGGGTGCAAGCCTATTGGACAGCTGAGGGGGCGGCATTAACTGGTTCCAAGCCAACCTTTCAACAGCAACAGCTTCGGCTTAACAAGCTGACTGCGTTGTTCTACGCCACGGAAGAATTGTTGAGCGATCAAACCGCTCTCGCGTCTCTCGTGCAAAGAATTATGCCCGAAGAAATCGGCTTCAAGGTAGAAGACGCAATCGTCAATGGAACGGGTGCAGGACAGCCAGCAGGGTTTACAAACTCCGCCGCATTAGTGACACAAGCTAAAACCAGCGGTCAGACGGCGGACACGATTACAGCGGCTAACGTGCAGAATATGTGGTCTCGCATGCCTGGCAGAAACAGAGCAAACGCAGTTTGGCTCATTAACCAGGACGCAGAGCCATCGCTAGCGGCGGCCACTGTAGGAGACACGCCTGTGTATCTGCCACCACTTGGGCTAACAGATACTCCGTATAGTAGGCTATTTAATAGACCAGTGTTGCCAGTAGAGTACTGTGCTACCCTGGGAGACGTTAACGACATTATGCTTGTAGATTTATCGCAGTACCAGATGATCGACAAGGGTGGCGTTCGTAGCGATTCTTCGATTCATGTAAGATTCCTTTACGACGAATCGACTTTCAGATGGCTTTATCGTTGCGACGGCCAAAGCATGTGGTCAAGTGCAATCACCCCGTTCAAGGGTAGTAGCACGACTAGCCCATTCATAACATTAGCGGCGAGGGCTTAATCATGGCTAGACAATTTAGTATAGGTGAAGGTGAGGGGCATTTTGTACTTGGGGTGGCTCCAGTGGATATCGATGCTGGTGCCCAAACTAGTGATGCCTTTTCGATGGAAAACTGGTCGCATGCGACTATTATTATTGCTCTAGGAGTAACAGGGGCGGCCTCGACAGTAACTGTCAAGGAGAATACCGCCGCTGACGGCTCAGGTGCCACCGCCATAGCCTTTAATTATTACGGAGAGGCTACGGCCGCTGGTGATACTCTAGGTGCGAGAACCAGTGCTTCGGCATCGGGTTTCGCAACTGCGACGACCGATGGAATTTTTTATGTGATAGAATTATCGGCCGAAGAGCTTAGTGACGGATACCCTTGGGTGACTGTGCACATGAGTGATCCTGGGGCCGCAACTTTCGCATCCATTAATGTGGTGCTCAGCGGAGGACGCTACCAGGAAGTAGAGGGAGCGACAGCGATTGCATAGCAATCTATAGTCGTTTTTTTGGGGGCCAGGGGAGACTCTTCCTCCCTCCCTTGGCCCCAGTTTACACTTAACTGCGTAGGTGTTTTATGGGAATAGTAATTAAACGAATCGACGGGCCACAAAAGGGCCAAGTATATGTCGAGCGAGACGATATTGCACAAAACCTAATAGACGTGGGTTCGGCTATAGAGGTATCGCCCGAATTGCTGGAAAGGGCTACCGCCCAACCAGTGGAGACCCCAGAAATTGTAGGGATAGACACTGACGCCTTAAAAAAGGCCACAGTGACAGAGTTGCGGGCAGAAGCCAAGCGGCGGAAGGTAAAAGTCAAAGGTACGGGCAACAACAACAAGGTTACGAAAGCGGATTTGGTAAAGGCTCTGAGCTAAAATGCACAGAAAAATTCCCGCCACGCCGTGGAACCGCTTAAAGACTACAACGGCTCCAGTTAGTGCTTCTTGTAGCTTGGATAGGGTAAAGCGAAATCTGGGGCTAGACACTGTCACCGATTACGATACTACGTTGCAAGAGTTAATTCTTAGCGCAAGCCAAGCGGTGCAAAACGACTTGGGCAGATGCTTGACTACGACTAGCTACACATTGTATCTAGACAAGTGGCCAGGCAGGGAAATACAGTTGCCCTATCCGCCACTAATTAGCGTGACTAGCGTAAAATACTATGGCGATAGTACCGAAACCCTTGACACGTTTAGCACGGGTAGCTACACAGTTAGCACGGCGGGAGATCCTGGAGTTATTTGGCTCAACGAAGATAAAGACTGGCCCGACTTAATGGATAGGCCACAGCCTATAGAGATATTGTTCACAGCGGGCTACGGGGCCAATACCGATGACGTGCCAGAAACAATACAAACAGCAGTAGCAATGACTGCGTGCTACTGGTTCGACCAACCAATTCCAGTTATTACAGGCACCACAGCCACCGAATTACCCTTGGGAGTTTCGAGGCTAATAGATTCGGAAAGATTTACGAGGTATTAGCCAGATGGCCAGGCGACAAATGCGGCTACGCAATAAGCTGATGTTTCAATACGACTCGAGAAGTAAAGACACCGATGGATTCGAGACTCAAAGCTGGAGCGACAAGGGGTACAGGTTTTGCGAAGTTGTGCCCATGCAGGGCCGAGAATATTGGGATGCTCACGCAGTGCTTGGCTCGCAGGGCGTAAAGGTGCGGTGTAGATACGACCATGTGCTAAAAGACGTGGAACCCGACCGCTGGCGTATAAAAAACAAGAGCACAGTGTATAGCATACAGAGCATGATTAATGTAGACATGAAAAACAAGTGGCTAGAGTTTGTCTGTACTACGGGCACAGGGGTGCTAGACTAGTGGCGTTGTTAGGCGGGGGCCGCAATGCAGGGATGCACCTAGAAGGGCACGTTCGCTTGCAAAATCAACTAAAAGCACTATCTAAGCCAATGCAGAAACAGGCTTTGGAGTATGCTGTATTGCAGGGGGCTAACATAATTAAAAATGAAGCAAGCCAGCGGGCACCAACAGGCCCACGGGGTGGCCAACGGCTACGCAGAAGTATAAGTGCGGAAAAGAAAAAGGTTTTGCAAAAGGGCGTGGCTCGTTATGGCATAAGCTGGATAACTGAAAGGGGGCATCCCAAAAATGCTTTTTGGGGTTTGTTTGTTGAAAAAGGCACTAACGAAAGATTCCGCAAAAGCTGGAGGTATAAACCGCTAAAAACTGGGCCAGTTACCACAGGCGTTATGCCGACTCGGCCATTCTTGGAGCCAGCTTATGACGCCAAAAAAGGTGCGGCAGTGGCAGAAATCAAAAAAGAATTGTGGGCTTTAGTTAAAAAAATAGCAAAGCGGAGCAAGAACATTGGCTAATCAGATAGAGGATGTGGTATATTCTAGGTTGCAAGCAGTGTCGGGGGTGACCGACTTGGTAAGCACTAGGGTCTACCCAGTACGGCGGCCAGCGGATGCGGATTTGCCATTGATTGTGTACGAGCGTATAAGCGAGACAACGGGTTGGGCTATGGGTGCAGACCCTGGCGTGGTAATTAGTAGGTTTAGATTTTCTTGCCAGGCAAACACGCCCGAAAATGCTAGGCTATTGGCCGCACAGGTAAAATCGGCTATAGGTTATTATGCCTCGAGTAGCACGACGCCAAAGGTGGACGGCTGTTTGCCAGCGGGGTCATCGGAAGAATACGATTTTGGGGCTGATTTATATACAGTAGAAAAAGACTTTTTCATTAGCTATAAGGAATAAAGATGGCTAGTTTTGTGCAAACAGACGTGGGATTGTATTGGGGGGCTTACAGCCTGGCCAGCAATTTCAATGCAGTAGCTTTAAATTTAACGAATGGGACTGTAGAGGACACGACTTACGGCGATACATTCGTGAGCCATGCTGGGGGGCTGTCCAGTGTCCAAGTAGAAGGCGAAGGGTATTGGGATAGCACGAATGACTCGGTATTGGAAACGAGCCTCGGCGTTGAAAATACAGTTATGACAGTTACCCCAGTGGACCAAGTGGCGGCCTCTCCAGCTATCTTCACTAATTTAACGACTAGCGAATACGCTCCTTTTACAACGGGCACAGTCGGCGAAATGCTCGCTTTCCGTGTATCGGGCGAGGGCAGGGGTTCGGAAGTTGTTAACGGCACCATATTTATATCGCCAAGCACAACCAGGGACGATAGCGTAAATTCAGCCGTGCAGAACTTGGGTGCGGTAAGTGCTACGCAATCGGTTTATAGTGCTTTGCATGTTGTGACTGTGGCTGGCTCATCGCCAACCTTAGACGTAGTAGTAAAATCCTCGGCCTCCAGCGGGTTTGGCAGTAGCACTAGCCGTATAACGCACACACAGGCCACAGGGGTAACTTCGGAGCTAAAGAGTACAGCAGGGGCCATCACCGATGCGTATTGGCGTGTAGACTGTACAATCGGCGGCACATCCGAAGAGTTTGACTTTATTGTTAGCGTAGGGATTAAATAATAGGAGAAATTTAGATGGCTAGTTTTGTAATGAATGACGCTGAGGTATATATAAATAGCGTAGACCTTAGTGTGCATGTAAAATCAGTAACCTTAGACACTGGGGTTAACCTTCAAGATGACACTGCGATGGGGGATACCTTCCAATCCAACGCCGCTGGCTTGCGTACATGGTCAATGACTGTAGAGTTTTTGCAAGACTATGCGGCTAGCAAGGTGGACGCAACCATGAATGGGCTGTTAGATGTTGGCGATACTGTGGCTGTAAGTGTTAAACCAGTGCAATCGAGTTCCACGTCTGCGACGAACCCGAAGTACAACGGAACGGCGGTCTGCGAGAGTTACTCGCCAATAGGGGGTTCCGTAGGCGACCAGGCAATGGCGACAGCCAGCTTTGTATCTGCTTCGGCATTAACAAGGTCGACCAGCTAATGCCTAAAAAGAAAAAAAGCACTAAGAAAAAAAGTAAGGGCATGAAAAAGGGGTATTAAGTACAACCATAAAACGAGGAAAGTATGGTATGAAAGCATTAACGAAAGACGCAATATTAAAGGCCGAAGACTTAAAAACGGCAGAAGTAGAGGTGCCCGAGTGGGGCGGTGTGGTTTTGTTGCGGGAATTAAAGGGTAGCGAACGGGACGCATTTGAAGAAGGTAGCTTGGACAAGAAAAGGAATGTGACCATGGCTAACATGCGGGCACGTTTGGTGGCCTTTAGTGCAGTAGACAAGGACGGCAAAAGGTTGTTCAACCAGGGCGATGTAAATGCCTTGGGGGCCAAAAGTGCCACAGCCCTTAATCGTTGCTTCGAGGTTGCTTGTAAATTGTCGGGCATAACCGACGATGACGTAGAGGAGTTAGCAAAAAACTAAAGGCAAACCCAAAGCGCAGGGCTTGGTTTACGTTGGCCGAGCTTTTGGGATGCCCTGTTGGGGAACTGCAAAAAAGAATGTCGAGTAGCGAATACTCGGAGTGGATTGCATTGTTTAATATAAAAGCGGTAGAACAAGAAGAGGCCGAAATGAAAGCTAGGGTGCAAGCAAGAATGGCTAGCAAATGACGCTATCGAAACTGCAAGTAGTCTTGGACGCCACTACGAGTGCTTTCAATCGCAAGATGGATAAAGCTAGAACCAGGCTGACAGCATTTAACGCCAAGGTCGTGGCGGGTGCAAAAAAATTAGCCAGCTTTACGAAATCTTTGGCGGCTATAACAGCAGTGGCGGGAGGTGTGCTGGCCGCATTGGGGGTAATAGGCAAAAAGATTTTCGATGTGACGGCAGGGCTGATAGAAATCCAGTCTAAATTCGACACAGTCTTTGGGCCAGAGGGTGGGAAAAAGGTGGAAAAGTTTTTAGAGACTTTTGCGGTAGGCGTTGGCCTAACGACTTCACAGGCACAAGAGTTGACATCGGTGACGGGGCAAGTAGCACAGGGCATGGGCATGGCACAGGACAAGAGTGCAAAGTTTGCAATGGAGGTAGCTAAACTGTCGGGGGACTTAGGCTCGTTTAACAATTTGCCCACAGCCGAAATAATAAGGGCGATTAATAGTGCTTTGACGGGAGAACGTGAGTCGTTAAAACGCCTGGGAATAGTAGTAACAGAGGCGGAAGTGCAAAAGTTGGCATTAGCCCAAGCAAATAAGGAAGTGGCCGCCACTTTAACACAAGAAGAAAAAGCGGTGGCTTCGCTAGCTCTTATACACAAAAAAGCGGGCGTGGCCGTGGGTGACGTGGAAAGGACGTATGGCAGTTTGGCCAACCGAGCAAAAAGAATAAACGCACTTTTTGGGGAACTAAAAAACACTATAGCCACGGCGTTGACGCCAGCATTTAAACACATTTTAGGGGTAATAGAAGCCGACGCACTTAAACATTTTGGCTCGTTAATGGAAACAGTAAAAGAAAACACTGGGGCCATCAGCCAATTCGGGATAGCGATTTTCGAGTGGGGCAAGCTGGCCGTTTTGGTGTTGGCCGCTCCGTTCAGGATTGTGTTTAACTTATTTCAAATGGTTTTGAATTTGACACAAGCAGTAACTAGCCTGATTAGGCTGGACTGGGACGGGCTAAAAGCTAGTGTGACCAATGTGTTTAAAAACTTCGAAGAAGGGCTGTTCGGAGTAACGAATGTGTTGGACCAGTTGGGGCCAGTTGTAGGCGAGACCTATAAAATGTTGACGGGCGACTTTGTAGAGACAGAGGCACAGGCGTTAAAACTGCAAAACAGTGTGCAAGGATTATCCGACGCACAGCAAGACGCCCAAAAGGCCATAGCGGATACTGCCGCAAAAGCCACACAACAGGTCGAGACACTACTAATGAAAGTAGATGCTATGGCCAACACCTTTGCCACCAATTTTATAAACCGCATGATTACAGCGGCACAAGGTGGCCAAAATGCGTTTGAAGGGTTTTTCCAGTACATGCGGCAACAGCTTATAGAGTTGACCTTGCGATTTGCCATGAATAAAACATTGCAGGGCATGTTTCCAGAGAGTGCTTTTGTTGCTGGCCTTACTGGCGGGACGGCTCGCCCTACTGGCGTAGGCGATATAATTAAAAGGGGCAGAAGGGGTGGCGGCCCACTTGTGCCAGGCCCAGTAAGCATAACACCTGAAATGGTTGGTGGTGGTGGCGGTGGCGGTAGGGGTGGCACCACAGTAGTAAATCAAACTGTCAGCCTAAATGTTTCGGCCATGGACGGCAGGGATGCCGCTAGGTTTTTGCAAGAAAACAAAGGGGTGATAGCAGACGTAGTGGCACAAGCCACGAGGGACAGCACGGGCTATCGTGCACAACTAATAGGCGGAGGCGTATAGATGGCGGCGTTCCCACGCACAGTGCCTCCACAGACTGTTTCGTACCCACAAAACATAGGCTCGCTGGTTAGCGTTGGGCAATCTGGGGCATTGCAAACCAGGGCCATACAGGCACAGGGCTATATCTGGCAAGAAACGTGGGGGCCATTGCTGGCAAGCAACGAGGACGCACAAGAGCTATTTGCTACTGTGGCCAGCCTATATAACACAGGGGACACATGCACGTTGACGCATTACTTATTGCCAGGCAGTGGCAAGGCGGCCAATGGTGGCGGGGGCGGTACTCCGCTGATAGATGGTGCTAGTCAAGCGGGCACTTCGATAACTACCGACGGATGGACAGCGGCGGCGGCTAACAGGATGAAGGCTGGGGACTGTTTTACTATAGCGGGACTGACGCCGTTATTTAGGGCGGTCAGCGACGTTGCAAGCGATGGGAGTGGTGATGCTACCATAACCATAACTCCGCCTATTATAAGCGGTAATTCGCCCGCAGATAATGCCGCTCTAACAATAGCATCCGCTAACTTGACTGCTATTGTTTTGGATTATAGCCAGGCGAGTGCTGGCCCCGACGAATATATAGGGGGATTTACAGTAACATTCCAAGAGGCTCCATAAATGGCCGTTCGCCCAGCTTTGTCGAGTGCGATGGTAACGGCCATATCGGCCAAGACTGGCTATAGCGATATCTGGCTTATAGAGATTTTGGGCAGTAGCAACACCCTTAGATATACGACTATGCCCAACGATGTTAGCTACGATAGCAAAACCTGGACAGGGATTGGCGGTTTAATAGAGATAGAGGCACCCCCAGAAACAACAGACCCAGCGGGCCAATCGTGTAGGCTAAATTTTAGCGGCGTAGAGCAATCAATAATAGCAGAGGTGTTGACCAATAATGTTAGGGGCAGGACTTGCAATGTGTACTGGGGCCAGGTGGCCAACTCGGACGGCGTAGTACAGGTGGACCCGCTTTTAATTTTTAGCGGTATGATGAACACCCGCTGGGAAGTACAGGAAACGCCTAGCGAGGTTGGCACCAGGGGAACAGTAAGGGTGGGCACCACTGTAGTGAGCGACATGTCTCGCTATCAGTATAGCAGGGGCATTTATACCAACCAGTGGAGTTTACGCAACATGCAGAAACGTGCGTACAACAAGTTGACACTAGAGGCCAACCCGATAACCACGACAAGCGGGTCGACTACGATTACTGTAGCTTGCACGGCACAGCCACAACGTGTGGGCGTGGGAGACCAGGTGACGCTATCTGGTGCTACCGCTACGGGTGGCATATCGGCGGCACGATTAAACGTGCAAATGACTGTGGTAAGTGTGCCCGATCATCACAGCTTTACAGCCACGCTAGGCGGTGCCAACGCTACGAGCAGTGCTACGGGCGGAGGCAGTTCTGTGGTTGCTGTGTACGGCCACGATATTTCAGCTATTGTAGGCTTGCCCGACTTGTTCTTTAACACGCTACCCGACTTAGTCAATCAGCCTATTTTCTGGGGCAGACAAGGTGCGTCGGTTAACAGGACTGCAAATGCGGGCCATCAAAGTCCTGGGGACTTGGCGGCACTATGAGTTTAAGTGGCATAGAAAAGATTGGGCTGACTATAGTTGGCACTGTTGCTGGCTTTGTCACTGGTGGGCCGACTGGAGCGGCTTGGGGATTTAATATTGCCCAAGGCGTTATCGAATACGATTCCTACAGACTGCAAAAAAAAATGCAGAGCCAAAGCACTGCAAGCAAGCAACAGGGCATACAAACCAACGTCACTAGCACTGCTGGCTCTATGCCAATTATATACGGGGAAACCAAGGTTGGCGTAAAGATTGTAGACATACGCCAAGACCCTAGCGACGTAGATATCTTGGCTATTGTGGGAGCCTTTGCAGTGGCACCAGACGGGGGCAATGCGACAGCCCAGCAGGGAATACAAGGCGTTGCCAGGGTGTACTTCGACGAAAAGCTGGCAATAACTGGGCCAACAATAGGGGCAAACGATGCCAGCGACAACCCCAGAAGCGACGGAGTGCAAAGCTGGCTAGGCACGGCGGGCGGCACGTTTGGGGGAAACCTTTGGTGCGAGTACATGATACACGACGGGGACGATAGCCAGACATACGACTATAAACTGAACGACACTTTCAGTAGTAGCGGGACTGCGTCTGGGGCGTGGGGCACACAAACCAGGGGCACAGGCATAGCCTATATAGTATTGTGGTTGCACTACAAAGACGACGTGTTTGTGAATGGAATACCGCAAGTGACCTTGAGAGTGCAGGGCAACAAGGTGGCCGATTGCGAAGACTTGACAGCCGATGTGGCTTATAGCACCAACCCTGCGAATTGTATCTACGATTTCATGACTAGCAAACGCTATGGAATGGGCATTCCACGCTATATGATGGATGCTGGCACCTCGAGCAGTAGCTTTAAGGTGGCCAAAGATCATTGCGACGAGTCTGTTACTGTGTCTGGCCCAGGGGATTTGACCAATCGCTACACTTGCAATGGCTTTTTGGACAGCAGTGCATCGCCGATGGAAAACTTGCAACAGCTTTTGACCAGTTGCCAAGGCCGTATCGTGTTTAGCGATGGCAAGTACAGGCTAATCCAACGCAAAGCAACGTCGGCGGAAACCTTCGAGTTAAACACGGACAACATTGTAGGCCAATGGTCTTTTGCCAGGGCTGGCATAGAAGACACGGCCAACATTGTGAACGCTAAATTCGTAGACTTGGCACAAAACTATCAGCCGATGGATATAACTTGGCCACAGCCAGACAACGATAATGCGTATTTGACGCTAGATGCGGGCTTTAAAAACGAATTAAATATAGAGTTGCCTTTTACGAAAGACGCATATATGGCCCACATGATAGCGGCACAAACCATGCTAGAAACCAGAGCAGATATCACCTGTACTGTTGTGTGTCAACGTGAGGCGTTAAAATTAGAGGTAGGACAGGTAGTAAACGTGAACCATCCGACGCCAAATTTTACAGACAAAACATTTTGGGTTGAGCAAATAAGGGTGCGACCCGATGGTTTGGTGCAACTGGCGTTGAAAGAGTATGTGGCGGCAACGTATACAGTACCCGTGGCCGAGTTAAAAGTGGCGATGGTTACACACGATACGCCTGGGCGTTATGCAGACGATGTAGATCCAGATCCACAAAGTTAACCGAGGAGCGGTAAATGGCAGACAAAAAAAAGCTATTTGTGAGCAAAGAAAACTATGAAACGTGCTACCGAATTTTAATAACAAGCCAAGTAGAATCGGTGGCAGAGCAAAGAAATTTAAACGACGTGCTAACTGTGTTTGAAAAAGCGGGCCAGGTGGTAGGCGAAGAAGTGCCTGGCTTGCCACGCATGTACAGCATAACAGAGCCAACGACAATGCACTTGGATGCTGTGCAAGCAAGGACACTAAAACAGCATGTGGACAAAGGTATAAACAGATTTCAGACGTGGGCAGTGCGAGGGCTACCCGATTTGATGGACGCATTATAGGGAAAACAATATGGGCTATGTAGCAAGAGCAGAAAATATAGAAGTTCCGTGCTATAGCGACTGGGAAATCACTCTAACGTGGTACACGTCGACTGCGAAATCAGCGACTGTCGATTTAACTAATTACACCGCCCGTCTGGACATACGCCGCAAGGTATCCGATAGCACTGCCTTGGCAACGCTAACAAATTCGAGCGGTATCACTTTGGGGGGAGCGGCGGGCACCATAGTCATAGCTCTTACCGACACTCAGACGGCGGCGATAACTCCAGGCCCAGCGGTGTACGACTTAGAAATGATCGATGGATCGGGCAAAATTCGGCGGCTTATAGAAGGGAGCCTTACGTTTACCCCCTCAGTGACTAGGAATTAGTATGGCAGACCCACAGGTAATAGAAATTGTAGTAGACGGGGCAGGGATAGCGGAGGTTAACGACAGTAGCCAGACAATTACTTTGGCGGCTGGTGGCCGTGATGCGGGCAGTATACAGGGCCGAACAATAGAAACGGGAACGCCAGCAGACCAAGAAGTGTTAACATATTCTAGCAGTGCTAGCGAGTGGGTATACCAAACCATAACCGAGAACCTCGACGATAGGGTTGCGGCCTTACTACAAGACAGTAGCGGGGACGGGCTGACCTGGACATACTCAGACTCTGGGGGCACACTAACCCCAGTGCTAGCGATTAGAA
>VTLG01004827.1_pt1 | contig 13204 bp, 17 predicted proteins | sample 4694571 | NCBI WGS metagenome assembly VTLG01 (sample SAMN12604809, study PRJNA352737) | marine metagenome | biome: ENVO:00000447; feature: ENVO:00000209|ENVO:00000569|ENVO:01000036; material: ENVO:00002151; isolation source: viral sequences binned using virsorter ... | reverse complement strand
TATTTGAAGCATTTTTATTTTTTATTCTTTTTTCTTCTTCTATTTGGGCTTCTTCATTTAACCTTTGTTTTTCTTTTATGTCATCTATAAGTTGTTGTTGCATTTGAAGTTGAAAAGGCATTGCGTCTTTACCTTCCATTTGGTCGAATATCATTTGTTGCTCTAACAATTCCATCCTTAATACTGCAGCGTCGCCTTTTAAAGTTTTTAAATCTTTTTCACTTGTTTTTCTAGACCTTTTTTTACTTTCTTCTAACTTCTCTAGTTCTTCCTTTTCTTTTTCTATTTCTTCGGCTCTAACTTTGTGAGCTTCTGCAATTCTATTAATAATACCCTCCACGCTTCTATCAATACCTAAGGCTTTCTCCATTTCACTATTCAATTCTTCATAAGATTTTGTTTGTTCTTTAATCTTAGTTGTTACACCCCCTGTAGTGTTTTTTAGCTCCCTATTTTCTCTATTTAAAGAATTTATATTAGTTAATTGTTCCGACCTTTGACTTGTGATCCTTTCATTAACTTCTGCTACTTTAGTTTTAGCGTTTATTACTTTTTCTTGTAACTCTATATTGTGTTCATCTAATTTTAGTTCTTGCTCTGCTACCTGTAGGGCTTTATTTGCGTTTGCTGTTTCTACGTTAAATTGCTCGGTTAAAATTTGTCCTAATTTTTCATTAGCAGCTTGTCTTTCTTCTAATGTTTTACTTTCATCATCTCTGATCTGTCTTTGCGTTTCTGCCTGTTGTTGAAATTCTAAAGTAATTAATTGTTCTTGTGCTTGTAGTAATCTGACTTCATTTCTTTGTCTTTGTAAACTTGCACTAGCAGTATCAGAAGCGTCAGCTAGATTAAACATTCCAAAAGTTAAAGCGTCAACAACTCGTAAAGCCCCAGTAAATACATTAATTACTACACCAACTACTCTTTGTATTAAATCAAACCCTCTAGCCATTAAATCCTGAGCTTTTTGGTTTTTCTTAAAAGCCTCAAATACAGCACTTAATAGTCCTATTAAAATACCTAACCCCATAGCTTTCATAGCGACACCTATTCCTTTAAAACCTGTAGCAACAGCCTTGCTACCTTTTCCTACTCCCCCTAAAGCGTCAGATGTTTTCTTTAAGCCTGTAACCGCCCCTGCTGATTTTACTACTAATTCTATTACTTTTTTTATCGCCATAATCTTTTAAATTGTTTTTTTATTTTATCTATATCTTCTGTGTACTCATCTACTCCATATAAAAAATCTAATTCCTTATCTTTTAAATCTAAGTCATTTATTAAACTAAGTACATTTCTTATAAATAAACCTTTTATTCTTACTATATGTTTTAATTCCATTCTAAAAATTTTGCGTCTTGCATTAATATATTTCCACCATCTTGATAAATAGCAAACTGATTAAATTCTTCTTCTCCATTAGCTCCTATTATTCTTTGTGAGAGTATTTTTGTTTGAGCAACCCAATTAACAATCTGGTTACTATCGGCTGCATTAGTGTTCGTAACTGTCATTTCAACATACCCTGTAGTAGCATTTACATTTGTTATATTAAGAGTTGGAGTTGTTGGAAAATTAGTTCCCTCTATTTTATATAATTGCTCTCCCCCTGATGTGCCATTTGCTACTGTAGAACCAACATTACTTAATAATGTATATTTTTTAAATACCCCTATTGCCCCTACATTAGTTCCTCTTACTACAGTTCCTATTATATCCACTTCTACAAAAGCCATGTTGTTAGTGTTTATTTTTATTCCTGTAAGATTTTTAGATTTTAGAATAGAGGCTGTAGTACCTATTGTAGTGGCTTCTAAAAATACTGTTCCTGCTTGTGCTGTTACATTTCTAGCTAATTTAATTCTTTTGTTTTCAGTTGATGTGCTTAGGGGTAATATTACAGGCATAGAATTGCTATAATATGTTCCATAAACTTCTCCCTCATCATTAACCCCTAAGATAGTTCCTGGAGCTGTTGAGCTAATATCTAAATTATGATAACAAGTACCAACCCCTGTGCTTTCATTTGTTTGATTAAAAGTCCAATCTTGGTTTAAATCCTCACAACAATCGTTAGTTATAGTAACCTCTGTAGTTAAGTCTTCAGGATCAACAAATGTAATAGTACCATTAGAATTAAAGGTACTTGGAATAGCTACACAATTATAATTTAATTTTTCTATAACCTTTATTAAAGTTACTTTAGTAGATTTATTCCCCCCTACTAAATATCCCTCAATTTTTAAAACTCTCCATAGTGTGTTTTTTATATATACAGGATTAGAAAAAGCGTTAGATTCAAACTCTATTAAATCAGAGGGTTTTAAATATAAATAGCACTCCATTATCCTAGCGGACTTATCGTAAATTTCGTTTATATATTGCGACCAATAATCGTAATAATAATTATGAGGGGTTACAACATTTCCAAAAGGGTTAAAGCAATAGCTAGGGTATTCAAATTTTGGGCTTACCCAATCCCACAATAAAGCCTTTGTTGAAGCTGTAATACCATTTACATTATCTAAGGTGTATTGAGTACATAAAGGAAATTTTTGAACACTAGCGTCTGAGCCATCTGAAGCGTATTTATTCCAAATATTATTAACACCATAATTACCTGAATATATCCAAAACTTATAAGCACTATCTGATATAGTTGAGTTGCCTGAAAATGTTATAGGTGTTCCACTATAATAAAATATACTAGGCTTATTGTCTGTAATAGCTAATCTTGAATTACCCCCATCTTCTACTTTATATTTTTGGGCTACAGCTAAACCTAAATTACTTTGTCCTTGCATTACCTCAAAACCTGATTGATGAGGTAATCCTTGTGCAATAAAAGGACTCATTACACTAAAGTTTTTTCCATCTCCACTACTAAAATCTCCCCCTCTTTTTATTTTAGTTCCATAAACACTTTCCCAATAATTGTGGTATTGTTCGTTTAAGTGATCCTGAGCTAATAAATCTGAAAAAGTAAACTCCTTTTTTTGTAGCTCGTTAGTAGATTTAACAACTTGCTCTTTTGATAAATCTAATTTATCTGTCCAATATTGGGTAGTACCACTAGCTATATAATCTTGATAAGGTTCTATTATTAAATTACCCTCATTTGATGAATCGTGTAAAATAACTAAGTTAAATCTATTTACTAAATCTTTTACAAAATCTGCCTGTGTCATATCTGGCATATTTTCTGCCATTACAACCTGACCCCCAGCTGTTCCATTAGTATAACCTGCCCCTCCTGTGTTTAGAATCCTTATAGTTCCACTATTTATTGTTACAGAGTAAAAATCATTATTACAAGGAAAAGGGGGTATATAAGAACAATCCATAGTAGGACAATAAAAATTTAACCTACATCTAATCTCATCTCCAGGAGCAATAGGTAATTCTTCTGATGGTATTGTAAATTGATAATTAGCGGTAGTACCACCTGTAGTATTTGCTGTATAAGTTTGAGATGGAGAAGCTCCAACATAAGCCCCATTACTAAAAACGAAACATTGGAATTTTATTTCTATCTCATTTGTATCTACTGTAGTACCAGCACTTGAATCGGTATAAGTAGCAGGAAGCGTAATATTAAAATCTCCTTGAATTGCTATTCCATTCTCAAAACCTGCAGGAAGATTTGTGTCTTGGGCTAACTCTAATGTAGGTATTGTAATTGTATTTCTTTGTATCGTGTAACCAACTCCATCTACATAAACATCTACAGGATCAACATCAAACAACCCTAAAGTATCAAAATTTTCTCCACTCACATTAGTAAAACCTAATTCTCTTACATGGTGAAAAACATAATTATAAGTATTATTAAAAGCAGAATATATGTTTTGTGTTACAGCTCCTGCCATAGATACCTGTAAACCAAAGCCATCATAATAAGTTTGTGCTTTTGCGTGTTGAGGAGCAAGAGTCATAAACAATCTACTAAAATACCCTGTGTCTGAAACAGAAGGGGGATCTGCAGTGTCATCTATTCCCATAAACGTACTCTTAACAGTAAACCCTGCTTTTAAAATTATGTTATGAATCAATCTTCTTAATCTTATTGCAGGTTTTAAGTTACCTGTAACAACCAATCCTAATGTTCTTATAACATCACTTATAGTAACACCCCCACCTGTTAAAGATGTTAAATACTCTGCGTCAGTAAACATAGCGTCAGACATAGGGTATAGAGTATGAGCATAATCTATAATAGGGTACATAACATCATTTGATGTATCTGAATTAACAGTAGTAACTCCTGTTGTCCAAGAGTCCACTACATTTTTAGGGGTTAAATTATGGTCTAATTGATCGTCTATTTGTACTACTTGATTATCCCCCACAGTAATAATGTTTTCAAAAGCAGAACGTAATCTTTTATCTTTTATAGCTGTAAAAAAATTAGTAGTGCTTCCATAAACAACTATTTCATATCTCCTAGCATTTAAGTATATAGCCTTTAATTGTATAAATCCATTAAGCTGAGGTACACTATCAACAAAAACTGTAGCATTAAATTTAGTGTCTGTATTAAAAACAAGCGACTCTAAATTAACATTAAACCAATTCTCAAAAAATTGGTTATTTCTATCAGAAAAAGGCAGTTTAAGGGTTTGGCTAAAGCTACCTTTTCTTTTCTCAGGCTCTTTAACATCAATCCAATTATAGGTTACTACAATATTAGGAGCTTCTGCTAAATCTAACTCAAACTCTGTTTCTTCCGAAGAAGTTGGTAATACTTTTCTATATGCTACTACTCTTACATTCATTAGCTATTAGTTCTTACTTTGTTTGCGTACTCTAAATTAATTGTGTATTGTATTTTGATTTTGTTATTTAAGCTAGTTTTTGTAGTATATGCCTTGTCAGTAATTACAACAGGGTATATAATAGTATAAGTATCATCTAGTATTTGTATTTCATTTGATGTAAATAGTTCCTCTAACCAAGCCCCCTCATCTTCATTTAACCAATCAGAGTTAATAGTTAATTTTTTTGTTGCTTTTTTAAATAATGTTTTTTTACCTCTATCCCAAGAATTATAGTTATAAGTAGCTTCATTCCAAGTACCAGGTACACTCTCCATTTCGTTAGATTCTATGCTAATACTTTCCATAGATTTACCTCTAAAGTTCATATAATCCCAAGCCCCTAATCTATTTACCCAAGCTAATCTAATATTATCATACTTAGTACAACTTTGGTGTCTATCATCTACTTTTGCCCCACTATTATATCTATAAAAATAATAAAACTTAGTACATCTAGTAGAGGGTTCAGAACTACTAACACCAGTTGTTGTTGTTCCACAAATTCTATAATAAGCCCAATTTGCGTTACTACTTGGTCTAGCGTTTGTAACTAAAGATTGTGTTTCTAAGTTTTTAGTACCACAACCAAAATATAAAATAGCTTCTTCTACAGTATCAGATTGAGCAGCAGTAGCCCCACCATTAGCATTACTATTAGCAAAAAAATGTACAACATCTCCACCTGAAGATAATACCATACCAAGACTATTAAAATATTGAACTGCTATATGCTCTATTTTATTACCTTGATTTAGTATTCCATCACTACTATCTCCTTGTTTAAAGCATATTGTTAATTGATCTAAATTATCACCACTTGTAGCACTTCCTCTAACAAATTGAGTAGTAGGAGCATTAGTAAAAAAATTATGTTGATCCTCTGCACTTGTGCTATTCATAAAATAGGTTAGTGGAAAGTTTGATCCATTAATGTCTAACCCCCCTACATCACTAGCGGTCTTAGTAAATGGAGTAGTAGCAGGTATAACATAACTATCGGCTGCAGCTTGTTGAGAAGAAATAGTAGGGGCTGTTGTTGTTGATGTAGCTTTTTCATAAAAGGCTTTTACTGTAACTTTAGCACATTGACTTCTATTAACACTAAATGGCTTTGCTGTTTCTATAATTCCTAAACTATGTATACTATAACTTGTAGAGTTTTGATTTATTAATTGTGTTTCTATGTAGCTTGTTACTATTTTACTAATGTCAAATATCCCTACATTGTTTTGATTTTTATGTATTTTAATTTGTGCTTTTTTTACACCATCTATTTCAATTTCTAGTATATATCTAAATTTTGGAGCATTATAAATAGCTGCGTCCCCCTCAGTTAAAATATATACTAAAGGAGTATTTGAAGCACTTAATAAATTTGGTTTTTGTGTTATTGTTGTCGCCATGTTATTTTGTCGTTTCTGTTATTACTACCAATTTTTCAGGCATATCGTTTAACAATTTATCTATATCTTTTGCAAAGCCACTTAATATATCTTTGTCTAACCTTTCTAGTTGTTGGTTTAGAGGTTTAGTAAAAAATTGTGTTCTTTCTAAGCCTCTACGTTTTATGTTGTAACCTGCCCCAAAAGCATGACCTGTAGAAAGACCATACTGCCTTTTAAGAGCTTGTACTAACTCACCACCAGGATTAGCATAATTAAATTTATAAGGACTACCCATTCCTCTAGCTACACCTGTACCACCTCTTATACCCCCTTTCTTCATACCACCAAAACCTCTTACACCCTCATCTACAAATTGCCAATAATTTGAAGCTCTACCAAATCCAAAACCTAAATCTAAAGTCGTTCCTCTTGTTTTTAAATTGTAATGAAAATCACTAAATAAAGTTCCTGAAGCTCTTTTTTGTTTTTCGTTTAGTATTTTTCTTCCACCCTGAACAACCTTACTACCAAAAGTTGTAAACGCTTTTTCTGCATTTTTTAAACTTCCTCTTGTGTAAGTTCCATCAGGATTTCGTAATTGTAACTTTATAGCCATTATGTATTAGCGTTTTCATCACTTGGCTCTATAGGAGCATTACAAAGTGAATTAGGATTATTAACTTCTAATGATAGTGTAGAAGACCAACCTGTAAGCATATTAGCAAACTTAACACTAAAGGGGTCAATATTAATAGGAGTTTGTAAAACAACCTCTCCAGGAACATAACTATATTTTTTACCACTATCTCCTCCTGTTCTTTGTAAAGATAGATTTTGTTTAAACTCTGCTATTATATCTTGCATTATTTGTAACATTTCAGACCAAACCTCCTCCCTATTACTTAAATCTTCTTTTATTTTATTCATTACAAATACATTAAAATTGTAAGTTAACATACCTGTATCTGCAGTTGTTGTTCCTGGCTCTACATATAAAATAGGAAAATTACTTTGATCCATTTTGTCTATATCCACCTCATCTAACAAACCACTATGAAAAGAGTTTATTTGAAAATGATTAGTAGCTATTGTACTAAAATCATCTATTATATTTTTATATGTTATCATTTTTTAAATTGATTATGATTACTATTTTTTTGTCCTATTTTGTCTTGTTGATAACTCATATAAGTCAAAACCAAATACAACTCTAACTTAGTTATAGCCTCTATGTTTAATACATTGTCGTTAGCTAAACCAAAAACTATATTGTACCACCCCCACTTTTCACTAATTGCTTCAGCATTTGTACTTCTTTCTTCTTCTGTTTTACCGAATAATTGAGCAAAATGTGTGGTAGTTTTCTTCCTAAACGAAAAAAAAAACTCAACGCACTCATTGAAGCTAGTAATGGAAAGTCCTTAAACTCATCTTCTTTATACTCACTAGGATTATATTCTTCTATAGAGTATCTAGTTCCTTTCTCTTTTACTATAGGTCTATAAAGAACACTCATAATCTTGTGTAAATTTTTATAACTATCCTTACAAAATGTTTCAATATCTACATATTCCCCCAAACTAATAGAACTTAAATTAGGTATAAAACCATATTCCTTTCCTTTAAAGTTTACTTTTTTAATTAACTCTTTTTCTTCTTTTACTTCTTTTTTTAGTAACTCCATTAAAGTATTAGATATATCTTTTAAATCTTTATATTTAACCTTTTCTAAAGTTTCTTTTTCAACATCACAAAGAACACAAACTACAGCTACTATAAACTCGTCTTCAGGTAGTTTTTTTTCTTGTAGTTCTACATAATTTTGATACATACCTATAGATATATCTTTCCAATCTGTAGGTATTGTTAATTCTATTTTATCTCCCATTTTATATAAATATAATTTTAATGTTTTTGTTCATAATATATAATACTTACCACTATAATTAGTTGTTAGCTTGTTTAAAGCCACATACCTAATAGCGTCTATAAGGTGATCTGCTTGGTTTGTAGCTGGTTTGTTTATAACTTGTCCATTCTTGTCTACTAACCATTTATAGTATTTAAACTCATTAATAGCGTTTGTACTATTCTTTGTTATATGTAGCTTAAATCTTCTTAATACATCAATTCCCATGTTAACACTATCAGCTCCTTTTTTAGCCCCTTTAATATTAAACCCTAGTCTATGTACTTCTTCTATACTCTTTGGTTCTGCACTATCGCCAATTATTTCTATTTGCCTTGTTATATTAAGCTCCCTTAACTTATTACCTATATCTTGATTAGTTAAGCCTTTAGCATATAACAATTCGTTTATATACAAATCATCATTTAACTTATACACCTCCACTATTGCTGTTGGATCATTAGAATAGCCCCAATCAAGCCCTAGAGCTATTAGGGTAGCTTCTGTTGGTATACTATTACATAGTTCAAACTGCCTAAACACTTGTTCCGACATACTCCCTATTTCACCTTTTCCATAAACTTGCCAATAGTTAGAATCTAAATCTTTTAATCTTTCTATTTCTTTTATTGTTTCTTCAGGCAAAAAAGGATTGTCTAAATAAGTTGATTTAATAAAAGTACAATCATCTCTATTTATTACGTTATCATATATCCAACTATAAGGATCAGAGGGGTTAAAGTCTAAATATATCTTTTCTGTTGTTCTTAATGAGAGCTGTACCCAATCCTCAAAAGCAAATTCGTTAGCTTCATTTAACCATAGTATATTTCTCTTACGCCCTCTAATCTTTTGTGGCATATCCACAGAAATAAATTCTATTTCATTTCCATTTAACCTATATGTTAGCTCTGATTTATTATGTTTATCAGGATTGTATAAATTGTGTGATTCTAATATATTAAAGAAATCTCTATAAGCAGTACCTTTAAGGGCAGGTAATGTTTTACGACAAATAGTATATACCTTTCCCTTTGATTGTAATGCTTTAAGTATTATTAATTGTGCTAAACTATATGTCTTACTACTCCTTGTTCCACCCTGATTAACTACAATTCTTGTACTAGCATTAAGATTCTTTTGTAGAACTATTGTTCCCTTTAGGTTTAACAATTTCAATTTCTATTTTCTTAATGTCTTCTTCGTTAGATGTTAGATTAATATTCTGTCTTTGTACATATCCTCTTTTATGTCCTTTGTGTTGTAGGTAAAATATAATACTTTTCTCTTTCTCATTCTCTATGTTCTTAAATAGTTTGCTTTCTACAAAATCTAGTTTAAGGTTATCTATCTCATCTACCTTTTTTCTAAATTCTTCATCTTCTTTATACCATTTATAAAAACTACTTCTGCTTATACCTGTTCTATTACAAGCTGTTGATACTATTCCTAAACTACTTTCTAATGCTTGTAGTAGTGTGTCTTTCTTTAGTGTGCGTTCTTTTTTGCCCATTTTATTAAATTTATTTTATAGTTACTTTATATCCTTTTGCCTTTAAATCTTCATATAATTTATTAGCTAACTTAATATCTTTCTCTTTTATTGTTATTGTTGTTGGCTTATCTTCTTCTATTTTATCTATATTAAAACCAAGCTCTATATGTTTAAAACCCCAATCCAACAAATTGTCTATATCAAAGTTGCATAGCATATCCATATCCCATTCTGCTGTATTTTTGTTTAGCCTTATGTTTAACTCTCTTTCATCTTCTTTAGATAGGTTTACTCTAACCGCTGGAACAAACTCTGCTCCTAGCTCTCTCATTATTCTTACTCTTTGATGTCCACCTACTATTACATCTCCATTTATTATTATAGGATCAACACAACCAAACTTTTCTAATGAGCTTTTTAAGTCCTCATATTGTTTATTAGTCATTCTTCTAGGGTTATACTCTGCTTGTTTAAGCTCTGATATTTTCACCTTTGTTATTTTCATAAGTATTTACAATTATGCTTTACTATGTTTTGTTCTTTGAGTTGTTGGTTAAATTCTTTATTTGTTTCTGCTTTAATATGACAACTTCTACACAAAGCAATAAGGTTTTCTATTTGGTTTTTATGCCCTCTTGGATCGCCACCAATTCCTCTCGCTTCAATATGGTGAATATCTACCGCTGTTGTTCCACACGCTTCGCAAGGTATAAAGTCATCTATACAATAATCGTGAAAGTCCATATATATTTTAGTATGCTTTTTCATACTTTACAAGATTTTTCATATACTTTTTTTAAATTATCCATTATTTGTTTATTACAAGGGCTACAACTTTTCCATTGTGGCTTACTTCCAAATACCCCTTTATACAAAGTAGCTATTATAATTTTTTCTTCTGCATTTAATCTTTGCCTTAATTCTATTCCTGGCACTACCTCATCATATATCTTAATTTCATCTTCTGTAAATTGCCTAATGTTTTTAAAGTTTGGAAACATTTGATTTAGTTTTTTTCTTCGTTCCTCACAACCACAATCATCTCCTAAAACCTTTTTAGCTAACTTGTCTATACCTGTTGCTTTGGTGAATTTAGCTATATCATCACCAAGTCCTTTACTTTTTGTCATAACTTTATAAATTTATATATTAAATAACTTATTATTGGTGTACTCATCATTATAGTAAATATGTTTAAATGAGGCTCACCACAAAAACCAAAGATGTGTTTTATAAATTCAATCATTTTAAACTTTTTAAATAATTCTTAATAAATCTAATTGACTTCCCTAGTGTGCTTCTATTTATCTTTGTTGCTTTACTCATTGTATTTAAACTATAGTTTTCCCTATAATATATCTTAAATACCTCTACATCAAACCAACTTAAATGTTTTAACTTTTTCTCTATCCATTGTAGTCTATCTTCTTGTTCCTCTAACTGTTTCATTTTTTCTTTAGTCAAAGGTTCTTTAGTATAAATATAAAATTCTTTTAATTGTTTTTCGTTGTATTGCTTTCTATACTTTTTATGATAAGGGCTTGTATTACTTTGGTATTGATTTAACATTATTCTAACTATATAAAAAGTAAGTTGTTTTTTTTCTATTATAATTTTAATCTTTTCTTGATCTGCATTATATAAAGCTAATATTGTTTCGTGTAACAAATCTTCATAATCTGGGTATCTATTGCTAGTTATACGTTTAGATATATCTAACAAATTAATATAACTTTTTTCTAAATATTCGTTTAGTTTTTGCACAACTCAACAAATGAATTAACCCCTGAGTTTTTTAAAGCCTTATATTCCCATTTACCAAGTGGACTTATTTCTACTACTACCATTTGTGGATTATATTGATCTTGTATAAAATCTATCTTATTTAATATGTATTCATCTTCATCAATTATAATCTGTGTTTCTTTATGTATAAAAATATCACTTGTTATACCTCTATCTACTTCAAATAAAAAGTATCTAAAGTTTTCCCTACCATCTTTTGTTCTAATGTTTTTAAAAGGTTCGTGTTTTTTTCTCATATCGTTTTAGTGTATTTAGTAAATATTTCTATAAATTCTTCTAGTGAATAACATACTACAGCTTTATAATTTCTAGCAGTTAAGTTAGCTAACCATAATTTCTGATCCTTGCTAGGCTTATTATATTTAACTTTAAGCTCTACCATTAAGCCATTATGTTTTAAATTAGGCTCAAATATTAAAATGTCTGGCACTCCTTTTTTGTAATGCTTTTTAATTAGAGCTTTTTGTTTGTAGTTTCCCCTACCTAAATAAACACCACCTAAAGTAGATGTCCAAAGTATATGAGGGTAGTAGTTTAAATAATCTACTATACTATTGTGTAAATCTTGTTCTCTCATTTTATTTGGCTTTGTATGTATATAGCAACAAATATACCTAAAGTAAATACTGCTAATATTAGTGTTACTAGACTAAAGTGGCTTATTGTTATCATCTTTTATTGTTATAAATATATTTACTTGAAATACTAATAATAGTATATGTATTTCCCAATAGTTTCTTATTTCATCTGGCTCAAAATGTCTAACCCCAAGCAACAATCCATTCTTTATAAAGCTAATAAATATCATCTTTTCTTCCTGTATTTAATATGACCTGTTAAAGTTTCTATTTTTTCATACTGACAATTTTCTACCAGATGTTTATAAAACTTATTTACTTGTGCTTGATCTTCTCTAATTCTATTTAAATATGCACTATCTAAAAAATCAGGCATATTATTTGCACTACTTCCTCTACTAAAATTCTTTTGATTTCTTACCCACCTTTTATATCTTAATTGTGTAGACCAAGTTTTCTCTAATTCCCATCTTTGCTTTCCAACATTATTTTCTTCTGTCCAATAATCTACAAAGTCCTCTATATGCTCTTTAGGTTCTAATTCTTTAATATCATTTAAAAATTTTTCTTTGCGTGTATATACTTTCTTATTTTTAATTCTTATTTCTTTATTATTATTAATAGAGTTTGAATTATTTAATATCTTGTTATTAAAATTTTTACAATCTAGTTCTTCAGTTTTTTCAATACTAGATGTTAAAAAACTTAATATCTGGGAATGGTCTATTTTAAAATGCTTTTTAGCTGGTACACCTTTAAGCACTACCTTAATTATGCCCCACTTTTCAAGCACAGATAACGCTTGACGAATTTGATAATAACTTAAAGTTGTACTACAGCTAATGTCTTGTGTTACATTAAAAAAATAGCCCCCATTATTTTGAGAGCTATCTTTAAAGTATTCTTCTTTTTGTATCAGATCAGATAAAACCAAACTAGCGTCTACACCTAAATTAACGAGAAGACATTTATTTAAAATTAAAAAAGGTGTAGTTGCTAGTATTGATTTTTTCATTTGCCTAAAATTATATAAAAATATTTTACATTATATAAAATTTAATTATTAGTTATTAACAATCAATAGTTAAAAAGGCATTTCTACAGACTTTTTGTCTTTAAGAAACTCATCATATTGTAAAGTAAACTTTTCTACTTCATCTACTCCAATAACACCACCTGCAGCTAATTCTACAGCTCCTTTAAATGCAACATTA